>Ga0126342_10019282_pt1 | contig 11601 bp, 9 predicted proteins | sample Cyp1metagenome_FD_92528 | JGI IMG/M metagenome (GOLD analysis project Ga0126342, IMG submission 92528) | Coral microbial communities from Lord Howe Island, Old Settlement Bay, Australia - Cyphastrea 1 metagenome | ecosystem: Host-associated > Invertebrates > Cnidaria > Coral ... | reverse complement strand
TTTTGCAATTTAGTGCAATGCTTTTAACCATCATACCCCCTAAGCCCAAAATGCTCCCAAAACGGAAGCGCATAGTGGTCCCAAAATGGAGCCGAAAGTGTTCCCAAAATCGAGCCCATGACTCTCCCAAAACGGGGAGCGCATAGGGGCCCCAAATTGGAGCCCACAGTGCTCCCAAAACGGAAGCGCATGGTGTTCCCAAAATGGATATGTTGAGCCGGGCCCATTTTTTGCCTACTATGTCGAGCCTATTTTGGGCCAAGAACAGCATTGGGGCTATGTTGGGGCCATGCCGGGCCTTCCATTGAGTGTTCATCTCTAGCTCAGCAAGTAACAAGATTTCCCTTGAAAGGGGTCCGCGCGCGCGCGCCAAAATGGCTTCAATTTTGGGACCTTTTTGGCGCGCGCGCGCGCGGACCCCTTTCACACCAAGGACCCTTTTCAATGGAAATTGTGTTAAGTGTCTAAACTTTAAACTATAAGTTTATGTTTGGGTTCACCCGAAAAAATCCCTTGCACAACCCCCAACGGTTAGGATTTTGTAGAAGAAACTCGCGGGGGTATTCTATATATTTGTATATTATTATTTATATTTATTATTAAAAAGATCAAAATACATAATGCAGGGTATACGTTGGGATTAGTGGGTTATTGTACTTCACATTTTTGGCGTCCCGGTGGGTCCTTAAGCCGCTAAGCAGGTAGTGATGATAGATTCCGTGTAAGACCCAACAAAAATGGAAAAAATGTACGGGGCCATATTAAATGGAAGATGTCTTTGGCCATCCAGATCTTTGTTTCGAAGGCAAATTGGGAAATTTACGCTACGCTCTATTTTTGTCTTGTTGGATCACGTGCGCGCGCGTGGCAAGAGGCTTCTTATTTTGGGGGTACTCAGTGGCATGGGCCCAAAAAATTACCTGTTCAAATTCAAAGTGGAAAGCCCCCGCTTGCAAAGGGTCCCTAAGATTCTGGGCTGCTGTGCTTCGATTCTATGCGTGGGTTTCCCGTCTTGATCGCTCTGTTTCACCGAAGAAAAGGGGAAGCTGAAGTTCTTTGTCAAACTTCCGAGAAACTGGTAGGGAAACTAAATGTCGATATGTTTCGACTGAATATGTTTCTGGTTGCATGACGCTGAAAAACGCGGGTTTTTTGATGCTTCAGCTAACGCCTTCATCTTTGCATCGATTTTGCCACACATGTCATACGTCCCAAAAAATCTATGCACACGCAACTCTTCCGTGAAATATCTTTCATGTTGATGTTCTTCAATGCCTACTAAGGACGTTTGCCTGGGCTTGCATTGGGCTTAATTTGTCTGACTGTCAAGGGTGTTGGGTGGATGCTTGTCTGGTGCATGATGCGAGGTGCTAAATGAAGAATATGCTATTATAGCTTGATGCTGCGTCATTTGATAGACATGTTGGGCCTACGGGTACCAATAATGTGTCTAATAAATGTTACTTCATTTGGATGTATTTTTGGGCTGAAACTTCCTCAGCAGCTGCATCTTATTTTTTTGCATTGGGAAATGTTTATATAGATAGTTTGGTGCTGACTCTTCTGGCGGCACGGACCTGAGAAATATGCGATGATATTTACGAACTATGCACGGGTGCGGCTATGAAAACGACACATGCGCTGTCTTTTGTTCAAATGGTGGGTTGGGTGAATGAACAAACAACATCAGAGCGAAATTGGGCAAAACCCCCCACCCACCACTAGCCAAACAACGGTGAGCAACAAATAAGGTGACATGATCCATGCATTAAATTTCATAGGACATTTCACCATGGGTGTACTTTAGTTTTGTGCGTGGTATATTTCATGAAGTTAACTTCACAGTAAAAAGATGCAAAGAGTGAAACACAATGTAAAACACGACCGTTTCCTGTGAGGGTAAAAGAGAGGCACCTACTTTGCGGACACTTGTGCATCTTTCAGTTGGGCCCACAAGTTGGTAGTCAGTAAGTTGAAACACAGGTCCGGCAAGGCATCCAAAGCGCCATCACGGATTGCGACCAGAAACACCCTGCATCGTCCAGCCTTTGGACAGGCAGCGACTGAAAACAAGTTTGACATCGCTCCTGAGCTGTTCCAGGCTTGGACCCAGACCGGCAAACCAACGTTGCTCAATCGGTTTGATGTCCACGACAAAGTCAATCCGCGGACTCGACACTCCTATCAAGTTAAGGCTAGGAAAACCCACCAGTTGAAACTGTTGACAGACTGGTCTCACAACTGTGTAATGATTGGCGCAGGGTGGCGCATTAACTCTCCTTCACTATGAAGTTGAACAGCTTTCGACACTCGTCATTGGTGCTCAGCAGTGCTGCTACATTTTCTAGCAGCAGCATCTTCCTGTTTGCAAAATCTACTTTCAGCTGTCTTGCTTTGATTGAAAAACATGAATCTTTTGCATTTCGATTGGATTGCAGATTCAGGCTGTAAGGCTGTCACGCTTTTGGAAGCCGATCAAAAACTTTGAATGTTTCTCTGACAAGGTTGGATCGAGGATCGCGAAGTCCACCTTGATTCCCTGCCTGGGAGACACCCTGCAGGCACGGTGAAGGGGGGCAACTGCAATAAGGATTGCGTGATTTCACTAAACAATTGGGACCTTACTTAACATGCACAGATCGGGCCTGGCAGGGAAATCCCGCAGTGAGAGCTGCGGCTTCTAGCGCAGCCCCCGAAGGGCGGTAGTCAACAACATCATCAATGATAGTACATGATGGCAAAGAACCCTCGGCCATTCTTGCAGACAACACAGTTTGGCACTCCTTGCTTGCTTCTACCTGGGACCAAACATGTGCCATGCGCACTGTGCTCCAAACAATTTGAACTTTCATTTTTTGATTCACACTGGCGCTCATTGGCAAGCTGAATGCAACTCTAAGGGGTCATGGTGTCACTTAGTCCCTGGCAAAAGCAACAGGTTTCAGCCACCTTTAGCGCAGCTGGTTCAATTTGCACAAAGCACCGAAATATGATGCACTAAATAATCCCCTCCCCTCAGTATGAAATATGGTGGATTTGATATGTTCTGGATAGGGCCGACATGGCGCTATTTCATGGGGTTGAGAATGGGTTCTGGTATCAGCTCCGAATTTGCAAAGCTGCAACACCATAACCTTTTTCTGTCATGTCATTTCCTGCGCTTCTGAGGCGGCTGGTTCTGGCTCTCTGGCGGCATGCTGGGCAGCTTGTCCTCAAACGGCATGCTGGAACGACAAGGCTGGAGAAATCAGTAGCGAAATCATCCATTGAAGCGAGTAAAGAACAGATACGCCAACACAAAAAAGCCACCAAGGCACACTGGGTAAGGCTTCAAAACAGCCATGGTCAACGGGGTCTGTGTTGTTGGCATCGACGTTTCTGACCCACATTTTCAGTGTCCAATTCCATGTCCACCTGAAGGGTTTGTTGTATGCAGTTGCTAAACATACTGGCATAGCTCTAAACCCTTTTTGTAAGCAACAGATTGCCAAGGTGATGTAGTATAGGAATAGCCGAAAAAAAGCTGGTAATGAAACATCGCCGTAGGCACACGTCTCCATGCCATCTGCACCAGACTTGAACTCCACGTGGCACCCTTAGTGTGGTCCCGGCTGAAAAACAGACATGTTGGGTGCGTAGCCGAGTCATCATGAGGTCCTTGAAACAAAAGCGACTGGCATTGACTTGTGATTTGCAAGAAGCCTTTAACTTTTTGCGAACATGGCTCCGGATTTGGTTGATGCCAACAGTTGAAACTGTTTGCAACTCCATGGCTCTGGCGGCCACTGAAAGACGAAACAGAACCACCACATTAATCATATAGCATTTTGTCACTTGAGCTTGATGGCCACGAAGTGGCAAGGGAGACGAAGGGTCAATAATGCCAAGGAATGCAAAAAATGATTCATGTTTAGTTGCGATATCATAGCTGAAAAAACCTTGGGGCCCCAACGGGCACACTCCGATTTCCATACCGCCGATGCCAGCAAACAAGGACACGCACAAGATCTTCTGGGAGTCCTGAAAGCGTGACAGGAATCCCTGGCCGTTGCTTGAGACCATGACACATTTAACCTTAAGATCAAGACAACCCAATGACACTTCACTAGTCTTCAAATGAGATTAAGCAGTCCGGCAAGCTCCACTGACTGAACTTATTCAAAACAGAAGGGTTCACAGCTCCCGCTGTTGGCGCCGTCCAGCCGGTCGGGAGACCTGGCAATGCGTGAGAATCACCTGATTGCACCCTTGGTTGCAGCCACACCTTGGAAGTATTCCCCGGCTGACGCCGTCAAGTAGGAGCCAGCTGCCACACCCTTGCGTTTGATGTCCTCTTGGTAGCTTTCACTGTGGAAAATTTGGTTGGCCAAGTCCTGGGAACAATGTTTTTGCTGTGAGCATTGTTTATTGTGAACAATGACCTTCGATAAAAAAATTAAGGATTGAACTGTGATCCCACGTCGCGACACTGCCGATTTGGCAACACTGGTCGTGGCGGAGAACACGCCTCAACAAAGTTTGAAATCACCAGACCATTGATAATCAGCTGATGGAAAAAGACTTGGAGCTTGACGCAGGGTGCTCCAAGATCGAAATGTCTTCACGCCAGAAAACTTCTTGGCGCCATTGGCTTTTTTCCTGGAGAAACCTTGCAGACCTGCCGGGCAACTTAGCATTCTTACAGCTTCATGTTTTTTGACTACTCGGCTAAAAGGTACCCCCTTAAAGCAAACCCAAGGTCACATGCAACGATGTCACTGAGGCCTCGGCCACCCTCAAGCTTAGTGGATTCGCATGTGAAAGCTGCACGGTAGCTGCGCGAAGATTCCCGAGCAGGTCAATGCTGCCATGAGGAGGTAACTTAGCAACAATAAAAACAACAGGATATACCAGTTAACTGATGCTACACGTCGCACTCTAAAAAACTCATTTGAGACATCGACCTTCAACTTCTTCTTGAGGCTAGCTGTGTATTTCACAAGATTGACCTTCTGGATCTTTTTCTTGGAAGATTTTCTGACCTTCGCGGGCGTTTTGTCAAGAAGGTTGTTAAGTTGCTAAGGAACTGTGCTGGAAACATCGTGAAAGAAGGGCTCAAAGCACCCCTGCCCTACCCGCACACTGATTCCCATAAAATTGGAAATCTCACTACCCATGAAATTCTATTCACAGCACATGTGACAGGCAAGCCTTACGCTGGCTCTTGGGGCAACCCTGGTTCGTGTTTTCCTGGGCAATGGTGGCAGGTGCTACTTGTGGATCCTGCGCTGGATCCATCTCTTCATCAGACCTGCAGCAATTTATTCATCCACACGGTAAGTTGATGTCAAACTTGCAAGACCAATTGCTGCAGGTTTGAAGGGAAACTTGAAAAACCAATGGAAGCTCAAGAGTTGTAAAGCCGCTGGGTTGCTGACAGAGCAGTGACGGCAGGAAGCAATCCACCCATCTCCAACGCTTTAGTTAGCTGAACGTGGGCCAAAATTTCTGTTCACGATTCATGCTCAAGGGTCAAATCAAAATTGATCATGCTCTTGGCCTTTCTGAAACTAATGATACGGAAACTCGATTCCCAGAAACGACAATGGAACTACACCACTCTAAACTTCTCAGAAGCATGAAAGAAATGATTAGTCTCAGACTGTGGCCCTCTCAGCTTCACAGGCTGGGAACCTTGCGACCACACGCACATCACAAGTCATTATGACTTCAACAAAAAAGGTCAAGGCTCAATCGATGCGACTGTGGGTGAAAACAAATGAGCTGCCAACATTCGCACTCCAAGCAAAATGCCTCGAGTTCAAAGCAAGCAGCCTCTCAAATAAATGCCCCCCATCCCCCACTAGCTCCACTCCTGAGGTCCTGGCCTGAATCTCTGAAGGGCATGGACTCCACTTGAAACGTAGCAAGAAGCTTGTGCACCTGGCGCTTGACAGAAACATCCAGAAGGGATGGGATTGTAGAAGTGACCAATGTATATATATATATATAGATGGTCAAGAATCATGCGTCATTCAATACACCATAATAGGGGACATTCCCGCAAAAGACATCTGTCTGCATGGGCAAATTATGAAATCAATTTTGATAAAGAATTTCGATTTGACCTTGACCTCCATTGTCCTTCGCTTTTTCAAATCAAAGCTGGATTAGAAAAAATGTGCCCGAATACCTTTGAATTCTGTGTCTCAGCCTGTCACTGTGTGCAACTCACCTGCTGTAACCTGGAAATGTTGGCTCCAAACTTTTTTGGGGCCCAAATGAACCTGTGATTTGATCACGAATCAAATTGAAGCTCACCATCAAATGGAACCCTTGCTGCCTGCCAACGAAGCCATGCGCTGAAGTTCGCGCAACCTTCGCCGGAACAAAAACTATCGAAGTTTGCATCTTGAGTTCGTCGTGTGGCATGTGAAATGCCGCTGTTTGAGACCCAGACCAGTTGCATCGCTGTAGCCGCATTGCCAAAGTCACCCAACAAGGTTCACTGCCGCTCAAGAACATCGCTTTCACAGATTAAACAACAGCTAGCTGCTAGCTTTACAGTGTGCAATCAGAATCATCATAGTAGTCTATGCACCCTAGCGATGTTCCTGCACAAGTCACAGTTTGTTGGCCAGCAGCTGGGAAGCAGTGCTGAGAAACAAAGCAATGTGGCTGTATTCTTATCACACTATGTGTTGAAATTATCGCCTTCTAAACAATTTTTACGCTAACTCCCCAGCTGCGAAACGAATAAAAAGCATGCAAAAACGAAAATGATCCGCAAGGGCTGGCAAGGGTTTGTCCAAAGTATAGCCTGGCCATTTCCAGAACCATTTGGAACACATGCGTTGAAAATTTGTCAAGGTTTGACACCATGCACAATCCCTGGCAGCTCTCAGCTGCGACCCTTGCCTCGCCCTTTGCCTTGGCCTTTACCCTTTCTTTGTGCCTCTACCCTCGCTGCCATGTTTCTGGCAATTCGTAATGCATCATCCCATGGGACTCCATTGATCCACGACTTGGCAGCAGCTTCCAAGACTAGCTTCGATTTGGCTTTCCTGGCATAGTTTGCAATGACTTTGGCCTTGCCGCTCGGGCGCTCAAGCCTCAAGCACGGCCCGAACAAATGGAAACCCTTTAAAAAATTGGCCGTTGGCATGACTAATAATAATGACAAATAAGGTAGTAAACATGATGGCGGCCCAGCAACTTTAGTTTGTTTTCGGACGCTTCAAATGTTTGCGCAACAAATGGAGCCCTGTCAGACAAATCCAGGCCAGCTCTTCTGTCTGAAACACACCTTAGATTTGGCATGATTTGCTCTACTAGGAACTGTTGCCCAAACAAAGATCATTGGTCCAAAAAATGAAAACGAAAAATAAACATTCCTTAGGGATCAAACCAGGCGTGCTGAGTCACGCAGATACATCCAACAATGGGGCCGGCGGCAACAACCCGTGGACCCAATTCTCAAGATGGTCAGCTGCCTTGTTCAACTGGTAAAGAGGGTCCCTCAACAACGGAATGTGCTTCAGAATGTTGTCGCGGTAGCTCTGCCCAAGCGGTTTCTTCTCGCTCAGGACTGCAGGGCCGATGTGTTCAACATGCATCATGACGGACACAGGAACATGGGTTCCAAACCGCTTTCCTCTATTTTCATGGTTTTAATTCTTGCCTGCGGGCACTCCAGATGGTAGCAAAGCAGCAGACCACTTCTGAGGGTAGAACAGCATGGTGTTGCCATAATCTCTATCGTGCATCCAGCGCTTGGTCCTGGGCAAGCAGGTCAAAAATCAATCTTGGTCATCCAACTGTTATCTTTCGAAGGCACCTGGGGCGACCAAAACCTCAACCCAACAGCAAAACTTGAAAAATTACAGCGCTTAAGATTGCCAACATCTCGCAATCAATGCAAGCGACCTCAGGATGACATCATCTGCACCTTCCTCACTGGGCTCCAGCCTAAAGAAAGTGTCCGAAATCATCTCCCGGCTCAAGCCTGGGATGCGGTTTCACATTATATATAATATAAAGATAATATATTTGGGAATATATATAAACTGTTGAAATGGCCGCCTATCACGCACTGGTCCAAGTTGATCTAAGTAGCCAGTGTTGCATCGCCTCTGAAACAAAAACTCATGCGGCGCACCAGGCCCACCGATGCCTTTCAAGTGGATGGGCACTGCTTGGGCAAGAAATGCTTTCCTGGACAACACCGCGGAACTTACTACGGCCATGGTCACTACGGCTTGGTCAGCCACTGTCCAAAAAATTGATGGGCTGGGTTAAACATTGGGGAAAAATGTCCATGAGTAATGCCAAATGACCAGTCCCTTGTTTGATCCAACTTCACGCAATATCGGTTGGACGGAGGTTCATGCGGAAACACAGATTCCTGTAAGAACTGCTTGATGACTTGCTGGAAATCATCTGGTGTTTCACAGCTATGGCCCCGTTTGACAAGGAAACTGGCAAGTCGCCCAAATGTTTGGTCCACGTCTTCGTGGGAATGCCCACTTCTCAAACTGGAAAGGCAAGCCTCTTTGATGATACCTGGGCTCAGCACAGCACAGGGGCCAACTCATATAGATCTCACTGGGCGCTTTGACTTACATTAAATTAATTTTAAACGACAATCAACATCATTTTAACCCGGGGAAATCAGCGAAAAGTTTGACCACTAACCTTAGAACAAAGATTCCTTTGGAAACAAGTGTTGTGAGAAAACCTGTCACAACGTTGTTTTTGACTTCGCGGGGGGTGTTGTCGCATTGTACGCGTAGCGAAAGTTCGCGCAAACATTCGCCTTGCTGCGCGAGAATTGTCAGGGCGTGAGCTAGAAGCTCGACATGGGTCGAAGCATCTTTGTGCACATCGGGCTCGGAAACAGAGAAGAGAATTGCACGCCCATGAATCAGAACTCCCACTATATGGGCCTTTGGTCTTTGAAAGCTTGCGAACTCCTTACTTTTGAGACAGCGATGTCGTGGATAACAGAATTTGGATTGGTCCATTCCGTCAATGATCAGGGTGCAGCTGGACCCTCTGGTTCTGCTATGGCCACGATGCGACCAATATGTGAGACGATCTTGGTATTGGGAATCTAGATGCTGATGGTATTCTTCCAACTGCTTTTGTCGAGCGACAAGATGGTGGCCCAAACTTCTAAGAAGACACTTGAATTTGATGCAGGTGGCGCATTCTGGGTGTTGTCGAAGAGGCCGAAACTTCAAGAAAGGGAACTCTTGTAACCATACCTCACCCACTGAATACTGACAATCCATTAATTAAAAAACCCAAAATATTACTAAGAACTGCCACCTGCTTACTGATAATTTGGCAAATGAAGCGCGAAAAACTGCTTGACTACTACAGGAACCACTTGTTGAAATCAAATCAAGGTACCCTCCAAAAAGTGGTGAATGACGCGTAGCCTGCACCTTGATTTGCATGCCTGTATTGCTCCCATATGTCCTTCATCTGCCCAGGGGGGAGCCACTTCTCCTCATACAAACCTCCTGTTTCTGGTCTGCGCTTCGGATTCAATTTGAGATGTTTTTTTTTCTTTCGGAGTTTTGGATTTTTGGCATTCGGCCCAACTTTTTGCGAAGGGGAATGGCAGTTTGGCCCCAAGCCCCTGTCTAATTGCTCTGCATAAGGATCCTTGTTCTCAGTGATGTCCTCCTTTAAAGTAACCAGGGTGGTATCCACATCAAATGTTTCATCCCTGTAGTCAGGAAGTGTTTCTGCAACACTTTCATACACCTGCATCAAAAATGAAGAAGCCGACGACTTTGCCTCCGAATTTTGTGCCGACAAAGGCTTTGCTAAATATCGAATGTCCACTGGGGGAGCAAGGTCGCCACTGGATGCTGCTTGCTTCAGCTTTGAGAAACGTCTGGAACCTGTTAAATTTTTTTTGTGGCTTGAAAAACGTTTTTTCCAAAATAATTTGCATGTTTCCCATCACCAAGACATATAAATTTGTTGTTGGTTTTTTGCTGCCTAGTCACCCATGCCATGCAACACTTTCCACGATTTCAGGCAGACCTCTTTGCCAAGAAAGGTCCAAGAGCTTGAGCTTGACTCCAGTTGCTCACGAAACGTGTCCAGAGCCTGAGGGCCGCAATCCAAAGACACATGCACACTTGACAGACAACCCCCTGAATGTGGCCAAACTTGGGCATTCTAAGAAAAAAAACACTCCTGAATTCCTGAATCCAACCCAGTCACAAATTTGTCCTGGTCCAATTTGTGAAACGACGCCCAGTCTGAGCGAAACTTGTGAAACTCTCTAAAATCATCATCCGGAAGAAATTGCGCAAAACAGTTTTTTGCTTTGCAAGCACATTTTCTTGCCAAAGTGGCACGCAAACGGGTCTCGCAGTCAACAGGAGGGTCACTTTTTTTTGGTTTAATCCCTTTGGCCTTGGCCCTTTTGGCCTTCACTGGTTTGTCCACATCCCTGGCGCTGTCCGAATCACTGAGGGCATCGACGGATGGTAGCGCCCCGTCGGCCATCAGTACCAACCATCATAGTTTCGAAACATGTTGAAACCCTGAGGTGCGCAAACAACAATCAAAATGTAATAGATGTTGTGATTAAAACATGAAGCTGTTTTGACACCATATGGTGCTGGGGTATTTGCCAACTGAACATGAAATTGTTTTGAAACCATTTGGTGGTGTGATTAACAACTGAAGTTGAAACTGATTCCAAACCTTCCGGACGTCCCTACACTGAGAGAGCTAGCCATCAGAGCACGGCAATGTGACAAGCTGTGTTGATGGAATGTAAGCAAACGGTTTCCCAAACTAGGAAACAACCCAGCCCTTATCAAAAACCATGTTTCCAAAAAAAGTTTAAATAACACCCACACACACACATAGTGGTATCGAAAACCGGAATTTCCCAAATGTTATTTATATCCTTTGGGTGGTTCGAGGGATGCTAAGGATGTGACAAACAACTATGTAACAATCTGTTGTTTTCCATCATGATTCCCTTGTCGTTTTCCTGAGAACCAGAAACTTCCGCATTGTTTAGAAGATGATTTTTTATCATGGAAACTTCCGCATTGTGTAGAATATGATGTGCTGTGGAGCGCCTTCTTCATTCATGTGGCTTGGCTTCTCAAAGTCATGCAGCGCCTCACCCCAGGTGTCATGCTGTGCTGTGGCTACTGCCTTGGTTGTAGCCTCGCTTCTTTATACTTCTTTCAAGTTACAGCCAGTCACACAACACCTCACCCTCTCACCCCATGTCTCCTATTTTAGCCTTCGAGCCCGCTCTGCCCATCCTGTGTGAATGATGCCAATAAATTGGCGCAGTGCTGAGCAGCAGGCAACCTGTGCCCATGTGATTGGCTATGTGGCAGCATGGCCTGTGCATGCTGGAATGCTATGAGGCCCCCAGCCTTGGGAACCCCATTCATTTTGGGAACCCCAATCAAGCGAAAACTCTTTAATAATGAAATTGCATCATTCCACTCCGGATGTCCAGGGAACAATCTGTGAGTATGACTGAAGTGACCGGTCCTGATATCGACAAGTTTTCGAAGTTCGTCTAGATCGGGTGATGATTCTTCAGGCACAATGTTTCCAATGAGCTTG
>Ga0126342_10019281_pt1 | contig 11601 bp, 10 predicted proteins | sample Cyp1metagenome_FD_92528 | JGI IMG/M metagenome (GOLD analysis project Ga0126342, IMG submission 92528) | Coral microbial communities from Lord Howe Island, Old Settlement Bay, Australia - Cyphastrea 1 metagenome | ecosystem: Host-associated > Invertebrates > Cnidaria > Coral ... | reverse complement strand
TCAAAACATGATCAAAACATGATCAAAACATGATCAACACATGATCAAAACATGATCAAAACATGATCAAAACATGATCAAAACATGATCAAAACATGATCAAAACATGATCAAAACATGATAAAACGGAGTGTGCCTAGAAATTGTTGCCCTGGACATGTTCGAAAGAAATGGACATGTTTCGAGGCCTGGCAGATGTTCTCCAGGGACAGACCATGGAGGCGGTGTGCCCAATGATGCAGAGCCTGAAATGCGTGCCACGGCGCCAGGAGCCACTAGTGCCACTAGCTATACCCATAGGATCCATGTATGGTATCTATGCTAACATTTGGGGTATATTGATGGTAAATGTTACCATATATAGTATACATGGATCCTATGGGATAGCCCCAATTAAAAAAGGCCATTGAAAAATGAGGACACTGATGATATCTCATGATATCTCATGATCGACACTATTGGGGTATTGGGGTGAGGGGTAGCCTATTTTCAAGCCAGCTAGTTGTCTCTTGATATCTCTACAAACTGTTGCTGTGCACTGATTTGGTTCTACAGTTGAAGAAGCAACTGTTTGCTTCGGGACTGCAGTCCGTTTTGGGAATTCTACCACGCAAACCAAGTGAAACCGTCTGGGATACTTGGGGGGTGCATGGGGGAAGCCTCATACCACAACAAAGATTGAGGTGACGAGCAGTTCGGCATGTGCTGCCCTCACGAACGGCACGCTTGGCACCTCATTTGAGGAGTTCCTGAAGAGAGAAAGTGATTGTGTGCAAGGCGGCTACGCCACAGAGTCTTGGGATGTCTTGGGTAACAGTTTCTCCTGGTGGATGGAAAAATGGCAGTTGGAATTCAACCATTGATGCTGCCTTAATCCCATCACCCTAATATTGAACACACTTTACTAAGCAGTTCCAAGATGTTCCAAGTAGATGGAGAAAAAAACTTCTGAACTGAACTGAACCATGGTTTTTGAGGGATGTTTAATATCAAGGGGATGGGATTACATTCTTGTGTGAGTTGATGTGGCTGCGCATCCCACAGCACCGTTGCCAAGACATACCATATGTTGACCGCTGGCAATATCCCATGAATGCAGTCCTCCACTCCAAGCCAAAACGATGTGTAAATGCAACATTTTACCCGAGTCTCCGTCCTAGAGAATTGGAATATGATTCCAGTTGACAGGCCGCTTTAGGTTTGGATGATGAGTGCAACCAGGTACCAGGCTTCCAGTAGTTTCCATGATGCCTACTTCGCTGCAATTGGGGACGGGATGAAGCCACCAGCAATAAAGGCGCCCAGGCAATCGCACCCAAACATAGATAATTCTAAGTCAAAGCATCCTGGTTGTCACGTCCCACCAACGGTAACCCCCCAACAATAGCCGCTGAGGACTTCCCTGCGGCGAGCAAAATCAGCACAGGCTGCGCTACAGCCTGCCCTGCACTGGCAGATGCCTTCGAATATACTGACGCAGCGGCTGAAATGGGCCTGAAATGGGGCGGGATGCTCCCAACATGTCGCATGTTATTGAGAACATGTATGAAAATATGGGGAAATGAATCGTTTTTTCCTTTTGATCATGTTCTTCTCTGGAACTTGTTTGTGCGGTTTCTGGCATGTATTGTTGGGCGAAGGTTCGCTTAGGGCTTAGGGCGTAAATTTTGGCTCGCTTGGGGCGTAAATTTGGTTTCGCTTGGGGCGCAAATTTGGTCTCGCTTGGGGCGTAAAGTGGATACATCGCCACCGTGTAGGGCTCAGCGCAAGAGCGAGAACATATTATGGCGTGCCACAGTGCAACTGTGCAGGGCGTGTCTCGTTCACTTCATTCTGTGATGCCTTAACTTTTCACGGCGTATCTAAAAGCAACTGTGCTCTTCGTGTCTCGTTGAGTTCATTGTCTCATTAGTTGACCGAATATACGGCGCATCTAAATGCAACTGTGCTGGGCGTGATTCGGTACCTGGATGTTATGGTTCGTTCACTTAATATGGCGCATGTCGGTCTGCGGTCGGGTGCCTGGTATGTGTGTTCACGCGGTCACGGATGATGTTGCGCTTATGTCATTATGTGGTATGACAGAATAAGTTAGAATTCTAATTGGAATGTCAACTAGAATGCCACAATGTTGTATGTCAGATAGGATGTCCAAGGTGGGGATTACTCAACTTTGCATGGCGCATCAAGATGCAACTGTGCTGGGCGTGTATCGTTCACTTCATGGGTATGCTACTGGGTGCCTGGTTGGGGTAGTATATGTAAGATCGCAATGTATGTCAAATAGGATGTCCAAGGTGGGGATTACTCGAAGAAATCAGTTTGTATTTTTTTGTACTGATGTCTGTACTGATTGGCATAAACTGGTTAAGAATCTTTCGAAACATGACATTTCGATGTGGGTTACGCGAGATCACAGGATCATAGAAAGATGGCAGGAGAAAACATCGTATACTCGAAAGGGAACGGTGTTGAAAGGAAGTGTTTTTTGATGTTTTTTGCTAAAGGTGCCGTGGCCCTTCTTACATAAAGTGCAAGAACATATTATAAACCCTAAAGGTGCCGTGGCCCTTCTTATATTAAGTGCACCAACATATAAACCCTAAAGGTGCCGTGGCTCTTCTTACATTAAGTGCAACAACATATAAACCCTAAAGGTGTTCTGGCGCTTCTTGTCTTAAGTGCAACAACATATAAACCCTAAAGGTGTCGTGGCCCTTCTTTTTATATTCAGCGCAACAACATATAAAGGTGTCGTGGCCTTTCTTGTTTGAAGTGCCACAACTTATAGAGCCTAAGGGTGTCGTGAAAGTTCTTACATGAAGCGCAAGATATAAAGCCTTACTTGTCTCTTTATGCCCACAGTGATCCCATTTATCCCGAAAGTGAGTCCATTTATGCCCCAAGTGATCCCAGTTATGCCCCAAGTGAGCCCATTTTATGCCCAAAGTGAGCCTCTCGCCCGATTGTTGTAGTTACTTTAGTTGTGGCTCCGTCTAGCGGGGCCACCTGCTCACCCTCAGCCTGCTGACTGAACCTCTGGGATGGCGGAGGGAGAGAGATGAGAACATACGAGAACACGGAGATTCAGGGAATCAATAATTTGCTTGAGTCAACCTAATGTTTTGATGGATTTGAAGAAATCTACATGGGGTTGACCGGACGAATTATATACTTGTAGATTCCCCGCAAGAAAGTACCCACAATGGTCCATTGTGTCGCAATGGTTGCAGATTCACAATGGAGAGTGATGGACCATTCATATCTGTATGACCCGGAAATGGCTTGACCGGTCCCCTAGAGTGTTCACAAAAACTTGAAAGACTTTCCAAACCACCTCAGATGCGGAATTTCCAGTCAGCTGCAGGTCAGGATCAAACACCCCAGGAGAACCCTCAGCCCATCTATGTTCAGCGCAATATACCAGGAGAATGTGTCATCTAGCACTGCCGGGTTGAATTCCAACCTGATAGCGGTATCTTGGCGATGCAACCTAGCCCAACAAAATTGGATAGCAGTCTTTTGGGCTTTGATTTACGCATTTTAGTTGCTAGTTAAAACTGAAAAAAATGTTTTTTCCCATCAGTCATAGCATCAAATCCTCAAGTCATGTAATTTCAATAACAAGTACCATTTGGTTACTTAACATAGCCATGGAAAATCATCATGTTTAATAGGTAAACCATCTATAAATGGGCAATTGTCCATGGCTATGTTAAATTTCAAGAGGGTAATTGAAAAAAAATCGGATGAAACTTTCCAATCCTCATTTTTTTCGTGACTCTGTCATTCACTTTGGTGTACAGACAATGGTTCAGCCTTCCTCTTTCGGAGCATTTGACCCATCAGGTGATTGCAAGGTGCTCCCTTCCCCAGTGGCCCAGTGCCCACATGCCGGCAAAATTGGGATACCAATGGACTCACCAATCGACTTTTGGGGATGGTCACTGATAATTTTGACGATTTTGACCCATCTCCCCATCTAGATGTTGGGCCATGGCGAAGCATCCGAGGCCATGTCCATTGATGCATTTTGCATGCACAAGGCATCTTTTGACTGCGCTTTTTCTGCTGGACCACTCTGTTCCTTGCATTTTGGATGGGGGACAGCTGCGGGCGATGATGAACTCTGGCAAGTGTGGAGAGGATTACTGTTTGCTGCCGTTCTCAAGTGATAAGTTTGGTTTGGGGATGTTTGGCTGAGAAGCAGGTGCCCAACTATTGTTCAACTTGAGGTTTTCCCACCAGGGTTCAGTGTATTGCAGTATATCCTTTGAAAGTTTGGCACTGGACAGTCAGGACGAGGTCGTCACATGTGAACAGTTGGAAGGGACCCGGTGAAGGGTTACCGCCCCTTGGGAGGGAAGTACCAACAAAAAATAATTAAAAAAAAACAACCAGCTGTGATGTTGAATGACTAGCTGTACCAGAGTGACACACATCCCTTAAATGTCCACATGACTGTTGGTCACCTTAGTACTACCTCACTTTTGATTAACTCACTGTTTGCACGATTGCAAGTCACATTTGTTTGTTGGTTCAAAATCAACTTGTTGTTACTGTCAGTAACTGTCGCAGCCGCATCAACTCACATGGTGAGGTTCGCTTTTGGCATTGCCCAGTGGTGAACGACCTACTCTGGCCGTACCTTCCGAAGATATTTGGGGAGCTGGCAGTGGCTGAACCAAGCAACGTCAAATGATGTTTGTCTCATTGAAGTGGAAGATACTAAGTTGAACAAAGCCACAACATGCGGCAAATTATAAGCTCCCCGGGGGAACTGTGGCTTGCAACTAGGCGACTTGACTTGCAGCCTCTGATCTGGCCATCCATCAGAAATCATAGCATGTGTTTTTATCTTTTAATTGGCAGTGGGCAGACAGAATGTTCATCATAAGCATAGGACACAAAAGATAGAGAGAGAGAAAGAAAGATAATACTCTGTATATATACATATAAAAATACTCACACACACATATATATATATATAATTGTATATAATACCGTGCTCAGTTTATTATGCACATTTCAGCGACCAAACTGGTAGCCTTTTTGAGGAATTTACGGGCCCTTCATCTTGACCCCATTCACTTATTGGACAGCCCTAAAGGAAACGTATTGACACGGAAATGCATGGAAATGCCCTGTAGATTTTCCTTAACTCCTTACCCATTTACCCTCTGGTAATCAAACATGGCAATGGAAAATCCCCATTCTTCATGGATTTTCCATGATTTTCCATGAAAATGCCTGTTTCTAAGAAATTTTTGATGACAGGTGGCCGTGCCCGCCTTGGACTGCGCCTGTTTGGCGTGTCCACATTTGCCACGCGTCTACGAAGCCTTCGCCACGGAGGGCTTCGCCAGTCCGGAGCCGGAGAAGTATATGCCGGTGCTGTGTCCCATGCGCCTTGGTGGTGAAAGTCATGGGAACCTGGGAGTCGTTGAATCCAAGAGTTAAGATAAATGAAATATATACTGTGCATATGTATATATATACTGTATATATATATAGATGGCACATGTACTGCAGGGGAAGGGGTTGAAGCCCAGGAACTGGCTTTCCGATTTTTTTGATAAATGTGTTTCGCTTGGCCTCGGCAACAAGTTGGTCACTGGAGAGAAGTCATTGCACCATATTAAACCTATGATGGATGCTAAGAAAGCTTAACCCATAGGATCCATGGTGCTGGTATATATGCTATCATGACTGGGGTATATTGATGGTAAATGTCACCATATATAGCAGCACCATGGATCCTATGGGTAATGAATCATGACATGTAAGAACAAACACCTTGCTTGCTCTTTCAAGGATCATTTGACGAGGATCGGGGTGTCAGTATAGACCGCAAGTGAGGATTAGTTGCCGCCTCTTCTTGCTTTGCAAGACATCACTGCAAAACACATGATTCACAATGAGATTGACTGGATGGAAACTCCAGGGAGTGAGTTGCCAAAAGTTGTCCAAACATGATGTTCATGAGTCGAAAAACTCGTGAGAGAAAGACTCATTGGGAAAGGAAACCCCAAAACCCCTCCCTTGACCACTAGAGCCAACCTTTAGAAGCTGTGCTGAGGATGGGTACTTTGAAATGCTTTGAGGCAGGGGTCAGGATGAGATCCTGGAAAGAAAACCTTGCTGAATGATCACCTTGATAACTTGAAGGACTCATAGGAAACCCACAGAAATCCACAAAAGTTACAGCCAGTTTCTTGGGCTTAAAGTCGGGAGGTGCAGGCGAGGCCTTTCCACATGCCCACAGCCCTTCTGTGAGGCGAGTAAGGACTGCAGCGAGGAGTCCTTTCAAGGATCCTTGGGCTTTGAGACACTAAGTCACTAAGAAATCCTTTTACCACTGCTTGATGGATTTTCGTTGGGGGAACCCCAAGTTGAAGAAGCAGTACGGATTCAATACTGCAACCGATGGCAGATGGTAGGTGAAACTGTCTCATGAATTATATAATTCCCGTCATCAAAGGACACTTTTGGTCCCGCCCCAAGATGCCCTGGGAGAGCTGGAGCTTGGGGGAAAGACGCAAGCAAGAGAAATCCCAAAGCCAACAGATTTGGCAAAAACGTGATTATGGTGATATTGGTGATGATGGTGATGTTCTTGGGGTTCTCCTTGCCTTCCAGGGAGGGCTGGCATTGGCATCTCTAGACTCCAACTCTTGATCCACATGATGTCCAGATTCCATGTGAGCCATGGTCAACAGTTGGATTGTGCATATCAAAGCGATGGGTCATCAACCCATTAATAGGGATTTAATATACCCAGCATCAGGATTCCTGATTGGATGACCATAACCCAGCGAGGATTTACTTCCGCCTACATCGCGCAGCTCTTGCAGTACGAGTCCAACTGTTCCCGTGGCGGCTTCCCCACTGACTACCGAGCGACGGTAGCTTCATGCGCGGCATGGGGAGGTAGTTGGTTGATGCAAATGATGCTTCTCGCGGCGCATTGGCTGAGCTGAGCTGTTTTCCCAGAAAAGGACACATCGGATTACAGTATTTGGGATTCGTGACCCCAAATGAATAATGAATAATAAAAAATGACACATCATAAATGATAGAAAATGATAGTTTCAAAACGGACCTATATATATATATATAAATCAGTAAAACAATTGACAATATTTGCGATGAAGATCCCGCCTATAAATTATATATAGATATATACGATATATACGACTATGCGTGCTACCAACATTTTTTGAGAGAGCAGATGCCCGAGAGGGCATGGCCGCACCAACGGCCTGTGGGCGGACCTGGGGGTGTCAAGATGGTTAAAGAATGTTAAAGAAGCAAAAAGAAACAAGTCCCGAAATTCTTAGGCCCCAGATGGTCTGTAATTTCATACCCATAGGATCCATGGTGCTGGTATATATGCTAACATTTGGGGTATATTGATGGTAAATGTCACCATATATAGCAGCACCATGGATCCTATGGGATATAATATATGATGTCTTTATGGTTGTCACGCAGACATTTCAAGATTTTGACTCAAACTTCCGCTGCAGCTGTGGCCCCTTGGCCGCTTACGACTCCCGGACCAGTCCTGACACGTCCAAGACGACAGGACCCCTCGCGATGAAAATGATCAGCGGCAGGGTCAGATGGATGGGAAACTGACAGATCAGTCAGGCCTTATGGGTCAAGATCAGATATTAGCATTACACTGACAGCTGGTTTTGTATGGTTTTGTTGTTCTATTTAAAAACGATGGATCGTCTTCATCCAAAGTCACAACAGTTGACAACTGCAGCTATGCAAGACAGCATGCAACTGCCTCAATTGTTCGGCAAGTACATGCTCCTTCCACCACTGGAAAGTACATTCATGTTTGCTTTTGCTTGCCTCTCCCAGCTTCAAGTGGAGGGAGAATAGGGTACCCAAACTTCCCCAATTAGATGTGGCCATGGCCAGTTTTCAGTTCCATGTTGGCTTCCAGGGTGTCATGTTTTAAGGCCAAGCCCAAGCAGCCCCAGGCCTTCCAAAGTTGATCGCCATGTCGGAAACGTTGCGGGAAAAACTGTTCCAGGCCGCCCTGACAGCCCTGTTGGGTGCTTGGAGATCGCTTGGAGATCGCTTGGACATCGCTTGGAGATCGCTTGGAGATCGATGGGAACTGAGTGTTCTGGATTTCTTGGGGATCCATTGACTTAAAGGGATTGGAGGCTTCGAGTTTTCTTGGTTTTCAGATGTCCTGAAGATACTGTCATATTTTTTCGTCCACATTTGTCATATATGTTTCATATTTCTGATGTGTTTTCGGTCAAGACAGGAAAAGCAAGTCACAGCGCAGAGATTGGATGCAGCCCTTGGCAATCCCAAAGGTGAATCAATAGAAAGCTATCAATTTGCAATATTTCTGCTTTCAGAAAGTCATTTGTGATTTGATTTAATTGCGTAATCTTGTTGTAATCAAATCTTTTGATATCAGTTTAGGTATGTTTAGGGTGCTCTTCATATCTCTTCAAAACTTCATGACATGCCGATCTTTATGTATGATTCCTTTTACCCTTGCTGTAAGCTTCCGGTTTCTCAATCCAGGGCGCTACTCGGCCAGGAAGTGAAAGAAATTCTGGGGCGATGGATCAAGGAGTACCAAGACTACTGGGGCTGCGGACAAGATCCGGGTTGTTGATGAGTGCCACTAGCATCACTAGAAAGAATGATGATATAGAGCCTATACAGCTGGACTATAGTGACTATAGTGACTATAGTGACTATAGTGACTAGAGTCATAGTGACTAGAGTCTATGAAGTCTATGAATCGCTTTGGTTGATGTCCTCTTTAACTGCCTGTCACTGTGGCATTTGTGGCACAACGCTGCCTGGAAAAAAAAGCTGATCCGGTCAAGATGGCCTGGAGATGCTCTGAATTCCTTGGGTGTATCCAGCTTTTTCGAGCGACAAGTGACACTCAGTGACACTGAGTGACACTGAGCTGGAATAGTGTGAAACATATTTGAAACATGAGAAAACCCATGGAGTTCCCAAAGGCTTGCGCAAGAGAGATCAGAATGCTCAGAGAAAGGCCTTTCGCAGATATTGCACCGAGAGGTGCTCTGTTTCTCTAGAACTCTCTGCGTATGCCAGTCCAAGAAGGAGGCAACAGCAGGGACGAAGTTCTTTTCGTTTTGTGTCTCCAGGGAGTGGCTTGAAAGCGTTTGTTTAGGAAGCTACTTGGCACAACCTGAGCTCTTGACTAGACCTGAAGCCATTGCAGTGGACTCTTGTCATGAACTTGAAAGAATTGAAGTGCATGTCGCTTGTTTTACTTATTACATCTTGTGACCTTCCGTATGTTGTTCATACTATGGTTGAACTTTCTCAATGGCTCCCAGCTGTGAATCCAGGGGCCCAGCAATTATGGCTTTCGTCAGCACACAGAACAGTAACAGCGGTATGATGCATCAGAGAACTGATGAGATCTGATAAGTTCCTGTGAGACCCACGATATCCGCAGTAGGAGTGACATAGGAATCAGGTTTATGTTGATCGATATAATTTGATATATGATGAGATATGGGGGGGCTCTTGGCAGGCTAAAGTTCATGAAGAGAAGAATACTGAGCCTTTGGTTTACCATGAACATTGTGTTTTTGGCTGATTTACAATCATTGACTGTACCGGATGTAATATCATATATCATATATCATATATATGCATTATATCATCTATGTTGTGTCATGAACTCTCAAAGATAGAGTTCTATGGCTCACAAGCGGCTTGCTTGCAAGACATTGCAAGGGCTGTGTTTGGGCTGTGTTTGGGTGAACTGTAGAACATCCCCACGAACCAACCATGTGCGGTCATTGTACCTCCTAGCAGGGGCACGTATGGGCACATATGCATCCATCAATAACCCCAATTGGGGATGGTATATGACATTGGCTTTGTCCCATTACATCCGTTTCTTGTAGAGGGTTGGATTGCCAGATCCAACAAAAACCAAGGCCATGGCATCCAGGAATTGCCAGGCTCAAAAACCTCGCGGCTGTTTGTTTGGGAAGAAGGTTCAGAATCTTTAATCCTTGGGTATGTATATGCACAACCTTCCTTTTCAAGAGAGAATTAGAATTGAGCCTGTCTCATAGGAACAGTTATTCCAAGCGCTGACTTTGGCAGAAGGTCCAATTCACTTGGCCCTAGCTATTTGCCAGCTGTTGTTTGAACACGGAAAGCATGCGCAAAAACCATGTCATTTCCTTAGGCTCTCGCTGTTGGACTGCGGACAGACGGCATTTGGTTTTGTGACTGCGTTTTGACTGCCAAGATGCGATTTTGCGTCAGAGCTCTGCGAAGTTTGATTTTCAAGACTTGAACCCCGATTGTGAGGATAAACGTCCAACAAGATCTTGAAGCATCGAAGCTCAACATAGGTTGACCATGCATCTCCTTTCTCATTTTTTCAGATTTCAGCTGGACTTTTGTGGATTTCAGCAACCCAGACTGACCCCAAAAATGCACCGTTCATCAGGACCTGTTTTTTGGGACATGGCGGTCACAGAAAAACTTGTGCCAGGTCACTGGTCCTGGTGCTCATCATTTTTCGCAGCTTGTCTTTCAATCCCCATTGGGTGATAGCCCCCTTTGGCTATTGAAGTCAACCCGTTATGTACTATGTTGATCTATGTTGCAAGAAGATGTAGACAAAAAAAAGAATAACACATCATAGGCCACATTCCATGTATAGATTTTGATGTTTGATCTATGTAGATTCTGATTTGGCAGGTTTCCTGATGTGAATCTTGGCCAAATGGCTTCACTTCTTCGGAAAGCCTTGCCTAAACCGCACAACAGACGAATGGCAAAGCATCCCAGATTCCAAAACCACCCCAGTTGAGCAAAGTTGCCTCGCCTTTTGCGTAGTATGTATGGCAGTAGAAACTCCATGAACATCCGCCATTTCCAGTTGGAACATACCAACTTAGAATATACGTGTATATATATATTACGTGTAGTTATAAGATGTTGTAAGTTATAACCAACCTATAGAAATACATATAATATCATATAATATACTTCACGCATACACATATACATATACACATTTATATATTTATATTATATGAATAATAAGTTCCCAATCCTAAACTGCCAAGTCCAATGGCCCCAGCTCCTTCCCGAGGCCAGCAATGCGCTTCCTCCAGCTGTCGCTTTGCTGTGAAGCGTCCATTTTGCCGTGGCTGGGCAGCAGCTGCGGGCGGTGGCGTTCCAAGATACTGACATGCAATGATGTATCTTCTTTATTTTTAATATGATATGAAGATCAGAGTATATAATGATAATTTTTAGTCAGGTATCCATGTTCGATGAATTTCTTGTTGGTAAGCCCAGCACATCGTCACCTATTGGTCATCCTTGGCCTCCATTGATCCATCGTGAGACCCCTGAAAAATCAACATGGAACTCCTGAAAAACGTTACTTGCAAGATCTTGCAAGGTGGAAATTGCCGTTTCGTGTGTGTGTGTAACATCTGAACAGATGTAAAACTTCTTTTGTTCTAATCTTCTCACATTTGCAGGGGGCCAGGAACCCATGACTGTCTGTCCTGGCCAACGAAGACCAGACAGCATGGGGGT
>Ga0126342_10019280_pt1 | contig 11601 bp, 11 predicted proteins | sample Cyp1metagenome_FD_92528 | JGI IMG/M metagenome (GOLD analysis project Ga0126342, IMG submission 92528) | Coral microbial communities from Lord Howe Island, Old Settlement Bay, Australia - Cyphastrea 1 metagenome | ecosystem: Host-associated > Invertebrates > Cnidaria > Coral ... | reverse complement strand
TGTATGTATGTGTATGTATGTGTATGTATGTGTATGTATGTGTATGTATGTGTATGTATGTGTATGTATGTGTATGTATGTGTATGTATGTGTATGTATGTGTATGTATGTGTATGTATGTATTTGCATGTATATGTATGTATATGTATGTATATGTATGTGTGTAATGTAATGTAATGTAATGTAATGTAATGTAATGTCATGTATGTCTGTCTGTCTGTCTGTCTGTCAATCTGTCTGTGCGTGCGTGTGTGTGCGTGCGTGCATACGTATGTAGGTGGGTAGGTAAGTAGGTAGGTAGGTGTGTAGGTATGTAGGTATGTAGGTAGGTAGGTATGTGTGTATGTGTGTATGTCTGTGTGTGTCTGTGTATGTCTGTGTATATTTATATATATATATATATATATGTATAAGTATGTATGTATTTCTGTGTATGTGTAAGGTTAAGGGACATTCCAAGCAGACGTGTAGGCTCGGTTAATGCTCAGTAAAGCTGAATGGCCAAGTCAAGGTCGCACAGGGTGCCAGGGGATTGAGTGAAGCTGGCAGCAATGAAGACTTTCACTGTTCACTCTTTCGATATGCAAAGGGGACCCCAATTTCACGTACCTTCAACGTTGGTTGTGGCCACCTATTTTTTTTTGAGGCTTCAGGTATCGCCGGACAGTGCCAGCTTAGCTGGAAGTGCCCTTAGAGATTGATCACCAATGCTGCCATGCAATTCACGGTTCATCAACAAAAGGTTGGTCATTTTCTTGTTGAGATACATATGAAAGCAGGATTGATAACTTCTCTTGATGGTGTGGGCGACCGCCTCCCCAATTGGGGACGGACACGAATGTGTGTCTGTGTGTGTGTGTCCTTTGAATATATATGCATACACAAACATAAATAGCACAATGATCCGCATCATTTCATATCTTTTCCGACAGAATCGAATGTTGATCAGCTTGGACAGTGACAAGAATTGCACCAAAAAATCAAATCATGGCGATTGGCACCCTGGATTTTTCACACCTTGTCATCTTCATTTCGTTACCAAATTCAGAAAAAAATGAGAAACCCATCACCTTCATTGACCTTCTGACTCTTTTTTCATTTTTGGGATATTTCAGACTTTCCACAGGTCACGATCCAACCTGCACCAAGCTGGTCTCACCATCTTCGCAACTTCCACTGCAGGCTGCGGCTGCTGCCAGCACCAGGCAAAAATGCCAAACGGAGACAGCGAGCATCGCTAAGATAGCGTGCGCTTCGTAGCGTGAGGGAAAGCCTATCCGGTGAAATCTTCAGAAAATCAGGAGAATGTCCCGGATCATCTGAGGTTGTTGTTTTTGTTGGCACATGGGAACTCGTTCTTTTGTCACTTTTCTTGTTGGCAGAGCCAGAGCGCCTGATGGTCCCAGTGGACAATCCGTGAACGTCGGGGTTTCAATGGAGGAATCCCTCCAAATGGTTGGTTTATAATGAAAAATTCTATGAAAATCCTATGAAAATTGATGATTTGGGGGTACCCAATTTTGGGAAAGGTCCATATGAAAAGTCAACCCCGCAGCCTCGCGATCTTTTTTTTCTCAGTAGCGCAAGGCGCTGGTCGACTGCACTGCTGGTTTCTCAGATTCTACCCTCCAGGAGTCAACCATGGCTGAAAATTCCTATATGTAATTGGAAAATCGACTCTAGAAACGGACATCCATGATATAAATGATATGAATCGCAAAAACATTACAGGCGGTGCCTGTAGACAACCAGCTTGGTTGGGTCTTTGTCGGATCTCACAATCCGCCGCAAACATCAATGTGAAACTGTTGCGCGCACGTCTGTTTTCAGAAATAGGGATGTCAAAAAAATTGTCCCAACAAAAAAACAAGAAAAACAACAACATCAAAGACAAATCCATCCATTATTAAAAAATGTGGGTTGACTTTTTGTTGGTTTCTAGGTGGTTTCAAGTACCATTTCCACTTTCCAAACCATAGCTTTTCACATGGGCCCATGGGCCAACGATGGTTTTTCATTCGGTCAAACGCTGGACCTGCGCTCCCTCCAGGGCCTTGGAAAGATCCTCCTCCGCCTGACCCTCAGCTGCCTCCTGGGCCTGGCAATGGGAAAAGCCAGAAAATTGCGGCCATGTTCTGTTGGCGAAGTCCCAATTTCTGAAAATTTCGCGAATTTTTGAGTTACAACCATGGGTCCCCCTGATTTTATCTGATTTTGGGATGTAAACCATGGTTTCTTCAGCAAACCCAATTCCGTGGCTTGCCGTTCCCATTTTCCCGTCCACCTTCAGCTGGTACAGTTCTAGGTACTCGCTCAACCTGGGCGCCAACTTCTCTAACTCCCCAAGCTCCTTGCAGGGCCAGCGTGTCATGGCTACACCAGGGCCAGTCAAATGGTCAGCTGCAGTTGTTATGTATGCGGCATATAATATATATATCATGAATTCCATTATATAAATCCGATTAAATCACCATTTTCAGACATGATGGATGTTGATTTCCAACTTCCGATGGTATGACCGTCATGACCCCTCCGTTTTCGAGGTCCTCCTGGTTCAAATGGAAGAGGCGATTGCCCGTGGGAGTTTGAAACACCAGCTGTGCCTGGCTGGGTCATCCCACGGCCGTGGATCAGTTTGCCCGGCTATTTGGTAGTCTAAACTGGACTCCCCAAAAGTGATCCAGATACCAAAAGAGGTCAAAATCTGTGTGTTAGGATGTATTTGGATGTTATGTTTGAAGTTTGAAGAGAGAGAGAGAGAAAACAGCAGCATGTGGCAACCAATTCATAAAACTTGCAGAGAAGGAGAAGTGACAAAAGCTAGCAAGGAAGATGGGGCACCAGAGCCTCAGCACACAGGCAGAGGATAAAGCGTGCCACAAACACATGCATATTGTGCATCACGGCAAGCAACCACTAGTGCACTAGCTGTGTGGCAGCTATCAGGTGATTCATATTTTCAGCCCCAAAATGTTTGCGAATAAGCAAGTGGCAGTGTAGAAGGCCTCCAAATATCCATCTACATCTCGTTTGGATGCAACCACTTGCACCTTTGCAAGGAGGCTGGATATGGCAGGATTGGGATTCAGCACAAAAAACTCATCAACTTTGTCAGCTCCGACTGCAATCACCTTCAACCAAATGATTCAACCGTCAGAAATCCTTTCCGTTCCCGATATAAACAGAGATCGCAAATGATTTGTTGAGGGCACAAGCCAGCAGCTTCCAAAAAAAAAATGGAAAAAAAGCGCCTGCTTCCTACCGCCCGGAAGTTCCAAGATCTCTTCCTGGATTGGTAAAACACAAGTGCAATCCACTCGGCTCGCGGCTTTGCTTCAGCGAAGCCGGTCACGTCTTTCGCAGGCTAGAATTGTAGAACCCCCATTTTGATGGATTCCTAACATCACAAAAAACCGGGCTTTAAATGAGCCCTACAGATCTGGCTTCTGCCTGGAAGGGAAAGTAGGATCGCTCGCGCGGCCGGTCCCGGGCATTTTGGAAGCCACGCTCTGCAAAGGGCCTCTCCTTGGCGTAGGCGCTGAGACGACTGGGATGACTTTGGACGTCAAAACTCTCAAGCTAAGCTAAGGGGTTACGAATGGTTACGAATTCCAAAAAGATGTTGACTTCAACTGCTGTAAAGTTGTTTATCCATGTTTTGTGTTGGTCCACTCTTCTATACTCACCCTTCCGCTCATGTCCAAGTCCTCAAACCTAAGTTGATCCCCCCACTTGGTCCCCAAAAAGAATGTGGGTTCAGTGCCTGATTTGGGTCTGACCCACTTCTAATGAATCATCATCATCATCATCATCATTCTTCCAATCTCCAAGTGGCCCTCCGGTCAGCCTCCTGGAACACGGGAAATTCGGAAAGGCGAAACCCAAACCATAACTTTTTTGGGAGAAACTATAGTTGTTCATTCACACCATTTCACCATTTCATAGCTGGGATTTATGGATGTTCATCAGTTCATCCCTCAAAATATTGTAAAATCAGGCTCTCCACCATCAGATGGTATGCAGTCATTGACAAATTGAGTTATTCTAAGACATTTTCCACGATTTTTTTCAAGCACAATTAACCACTGATCAGAAGGATCTGACCAGCAAAATGGCAAAAAAATTCGATCTTGTATTGGAGTTGAAATGACTTGAAGTAAGAGGATCAAGCCACGGACCATGGTTAGTTGAAACAACAAGTAGCAAGCATGGACAGCAAATTTCAAGCGCCAGTTCTATCCTTCAAATTTGACAAATGAGTCGAATCCGAGACCTTTCCCAATTTTGTCCAAAACCAACGGTGTCATTTCGTGGAAAAGTACATTGGGGCCGGTTTAATACGTTTAAGGGTGTTTACCAAAGTGGCGTATCCGAAAAAAAAATCACAAGGTTCAAACACGAAATGATGATCAACCACTAAGTTCTGGGGCATTCCAAACCTTAATTTTATGTTCGTTTGTTGTCAAAAATGCAGGGGCTAGGAAATCTAACCTCCAAAGTTTCAAACGTACCAGTTTGTGCCCTGTCTTTTCCATCTGCCACTGGGGAAAAAAAGGGTCCTTGACGCGGCGTTTTTCGGCTGCCTGCGAGTTTCACCCAATTGATTGGTTGGGATAAATCCAAACACAAAGGTGGTTTCATAGAATTGCAAGTCCACGGTTCTGGGTCAAACGTCAGTTTTGCTGGGAAACCAGAGTTTTGGGGTGATCAAAGGATGGCTAAAGACTCAATTCCATAGTACATGTGCAAAATTTCACGAGAATTGCATTGGAAAAAAACAGGATTATGCGTCATGGTTGATGGGATTATTTACCCCCAAGCACCATGTGACCATGTATTTAAAAATGTGATTCTGGTCAAATTTTGTTACCATTTCTAAGTGCCTCACTTGGATTTGTAATGGCAAACACCAGCACTGGTGCAGCACCTGCTTGTTTGACGTGGCAAAGCGCCGCAAATTTTTGGGGCCGCGAACGCGAACGCAGGATGGGATCCGCAGCAACGGCCACATTGGTTGGTCAAAACGACATGACACCAAGGATTTTGCGCACAAAAAATGCAGTTTGCTATGCAAAAAACAGTATTTGTTCATTTTTTTGAGTGATTTTGAGTGATTTGTGTTTCAACACACAACTGTTTGGGGAATGCAACATATTGTGTTACATCATGCATCTCAAAATGCACCTGTGTTTTTAATTGCACGACGCAACCATTTAATGGTTTGAACCTCATGCAACGAAGCGGAAAGTCAAGCACGAATGCCGTTTACTGCCGGGTGGAAAAATGCGGATTGGTTATGTTTGAATAAAATCCGAGAAGTATCAGCCATGGCAAAAAAAAATCACATATGGGTTGCACCATCCCTGTATACAACATCTATTTTGTGTCGTGGCCACTTTTGGGGACCGAACCATGTAACGTGGTGTGAATATTAATAACGATGTGCGTATGAATCGTTTAACAAAATGCGAACGCATGGTTTTGGACACGTTGTCGAGTTGGTGTCATACAAAAAAAAATGCCAACAATGAATTTTGGGGACCTACCTCAACGATTCAAAGAAAATAAGTTAAACCAAGAGGTAAAAAAAACAAATTAAAGGACCGGAAAACCCGACATGTCAATTTTTTCCAATAATTAGCAACAAATGTTGTAGCGGGACGGGGAAGGAAGGAAAGACAAGGAAGTGCTGAAGGATCGAGAAGTAAGAAAAGTTGCGTGGGACAAAGTTGTATGTGAAAAATGGTGTGTGACAAAGAAAGATGGTGTGTGACAAAGTTGTGTGTGAAAGATAGTGTGGTGAAAAATCCTGGATGTCCAAAGGTAGTAGGATCAATTCTAGGTACCACAACAAGTTATGGGAAAATTACATCGAATTACTACAAGGTGCTACCCCCCCAGTGTGAGGAAGGTGTGTGAGGGTAAGTTGTCTGTGAGGAAGTTGTGTGTGTGAGTAAGTTGTGTGCGGAGAAGTTGTGTGTGGACAAGTTGTGTGTGGGGAAGTTGTCAGTGGAAGTAAGCTGTGTGTGTGGCCAAGTTGTGTGTGGACAAGTTGTGTGTGAGCAAGTGGCGTGTGAGGAAGTTGCGTGTGAGGCGGCGGGAGGGGAGGCGGCGGGAGGAAGGAGGAAGGAATGAGCGCGGGAGTGCCCAACCAAAAACAAGAACCCCACACAAAGATGTGGGTAAAACGTTGTGTGGGACAAAGTTGTATGTGAAAGATGGTGTGTGACAAAGAAAGATGGTGTGTGACGAAGATGGTATGTAATGTGATGTAATGTAATGCAATGTAAATGCAAATGTAAATGTAAAAATGTAAATGTAAATGTATGTATGTATGTGTGTGTATGCATGCATGCATGCATGCATGCATGCATGTACGTATGTATGTATGTGTGTATGTATGCACGTATGTATGTATTTATGTATGTATGTATGTATGTAGGTAGCCAAAACCAGTATGCCAACACCATGTGTATAGGTGAATGGCAACGGCCGGTCTTGGCACCATGCGCAATGTGGCCAAGCAGTGCGCGCAGAGCGCAGACCGTCATGAGAGCGGACGGTCTGCTGCAGGCGTTTGGCGAATTGCCTCGCTTGCACCGCAAGCCTGGTAGCAGCGACGAGAGATTTTTGCACGGCGCGTTAATCTACTCGCATACACCATAGGGCCGGTAGCAGCGACGATAGGCGCTTGGCGAATGCAGGAGGTTGGTGAACGAGCTTCGCAGAGGTACCTGGCAGGTCAGGCAAGTCAGACAGCAACAACACGCATGGGCAACTAACGATGCAGTATGCAGTGACTCATGACTCGTTGGTGAGCTGGCAAAACATAACAGCGTGGCAATCAATATCAACGGCAGCTTTAGCAGACAAACCGAAACATGTTCAACATGTCCCATTCGAGAACATCTTCTATATCTGTCACGGTGCACATTTGGGAAAAGACTATATGCAATGTTGTGTGCCTTGGTTAGAGGTTTTTTCTCTTCGGCGTCGAGCGCGGTATCTTATTTCCAAAGATTGAACCGCTTCGCAAACATCCTAAGAACTAGTAGTCCTACGGGAAAACTTAACAACCAAAACGAAAACTACTTTTGAAAATTGAAACGATTGTGTCAGCTGAAGTCGAAGGCAGGGCCAATCTTTTTCAACACAGCAAATGGGGAGCATCCGTCCACGCCCCGCCATCAGGGCTGAGGGTGTGGCCTCATATATGTATGAGGTGAGGATAAAAATTGGCAAAAGGGTTGGGAAAAAGAAGGGTGGGAGTTTTGCTACCATGTAGAACAAAACAACAGGAGGAACCCTCCCACCACACCCTTAAGCCATAATGTTGCACATGCAACATAAAATTACAACTGACTCATCTCGGGATTGAGTTTAGTTGTCTGAAAATTGTGGTTTCAAAATTTGTTTTGTGAGTTGTTGTTTTTCACGCAGTTGCCAGTTCAAGACGCTTGCCACAGCTAACTCTTGTTTTTCAAACAAAGAGTCGAGTTTTCAAAAATTGGAAATAAGGTTTTCATCCCTACGGGAGTAAAACTTATTTCCATAGATTGAACCGCTTCGCAAACATCCTAAGAACTAGAAGTCCGACGCGAAAACTTAACAACCAAAACGAAAACAACTTTTGAAAATTGAAACGATTGTGTCAGCTGAAGTCGAACGCAGGGCCAATCTTTTTCAACACAGCAAATGGGGAGCATCCGTCCACGCCCCGCCATCCATCGCCCCATTCAAGACAGGCGTGACGAAACCTTTGACACGATCTCACCCCAAGGCACGTCTACCTTGAGGCAACCAAGTGATAGCAATAGCCTGAAATCTAAACGGCTCAGCCCATCACTTATGTTGCTGTGTGATGGCACTCTGCTAAACCACGACTTCATTTGCAACACGGCTTCAAACTCGCAAAACAATTTAATGATCCCATCAGCAAGCTTGGTGGCTCCGGACCCTCGGATGAGCCCTGCTCTGGCTGCATCGAGTTCAGATAGCAGACAAACTGAGCTTTGTCTACAAGGGAGCCCCACAGCATGATTGAAATAAGCAAAGGCAACAATTCGACTCCGTAGATGGGATGCGAAGATTCTCGATAGAAAAATCTTTCGAATTCAATTGGCAATTTGTCTCCAAACATCGCGACAGCTCGCCCCATCGGGCAAATCAAAACTCCACCCACTGATGCCACATTTTCGCATGCTCCATCTGTAAACAAAATTCAAGTTGTGAGAATCTTGGTGGAAACATCAACCGGTTTGCACACATGACCACACGGTACGTCGGGCAGTCCATGTCCTGACTGTCGGGCGAAATCACTATCCATGTCCGGGTCTACTCCCCAGCGTCCGACCCCAATCACACATGACCCCACGGTACGTCGGGCAGTCCATGTCCTGACTGTCGGGCGAAATCACTATCACAAAACACAAAGAAAACGCTCATCCCAACTGCATCTTCCACCTAGACCAGCCTGACAGATCATTGCTCCTCAGTACGTGATCCTCTTCCAGGACAACTCTAACTTCTGCAGTCTAGTCGTGGCCTGCCTACAGCCGGACGGCCTAGCCTGATGAGTCCAAAACTTTACAATCTAGGTCTGCTCCCTAGCGTCCAACCTCAAACATGCAAGACTCCACAGTACGTCGGGCAGTCCTTGCCATGAATGTCGGGCGAAAAACCACTCGTCCCAACTGCATCTCCCACCTGGACCAGCCTGAAAGATCGTTGCTCCTGAGTACGTCTTCCTCCAGGACAACTCTAACAACTGCAATCTAGTCGTGGTATGCCTACAGTCGGACGGCCTAGCCTAACGAGTAAACAACATCTCAATCCAGCCAAAACCTTGGCACACACTCACAGAAAATTCATGGCCCTCTGCCGTTATTGTGGCCATCCAAAGCAACCATTGCAGTCAACCTGCACCTTCAGCCATTCCACCTGAGTACGTCTTCCTCGGTCAACAGCGGTGCCTCTTCCACTGACAATGATTCAACCTAGATGCAACCACTAGCGCACCTCCAAGCTGCAGATGCCAAAACAAACTCACAAGGTCCTTCTTTCCAAAACAAGATCCCTAGATCTTTCAGCTCAACCACAGTACCTACACCACTTCTCCCGCTAGTGACAACCTCCTACACTCCCGGACCACCCTACCAGCCTCGTCGATGCTGGCCAGCCACCGAACAAGCCACTGGCAGGTCTATACCAGAATCGTGCCGGAGTTGCCCTCCTTAGCAAGTGGGTCAGCGTACTATGGTGTGGGTAGCCCCGCAGGGCTCCGCTACCATGATAAAATCTAGTCCACCTAGAACAAACCCAAGTTCCGGGTTCCGGAATTCAGAACCTCGAAAACCTAAACACGGAGTTTCTACCTCGACTCCTAAGTGCAAACGCCAGCTTCGGTCTTTTGCTCGGACGCAACACAAGGGAGGCAAGCTCTCAAGCAGGGCACACCCGAAAGAGGCAAACCAAAAAGCGTTCGTGCTAATCTGCTGATTGTGATACTCAGTTCTGTTCAATTCTGAACATATTGACACAACTCCCTCGAGCCAATGTCTGGTGAGGAAACGCAATTCCAGGTCCAAAAACCACGACCTTCCCTAAAAGGTCGACTGAACAAGTCCAAACTGCGTTGAGTCACAAATTCAGCTAGCTACTAAAGCTTGATCTACTTCCAAAAGTTCTCAAATAATCCAGTTCTCATCCAAACTTGAATAACCAGAGTTCTTTACACTCAAGAACGAAGTAGATGATTACAAATGTTCTGTACAATGTTCTTCTGGTTGACAAAACTTCCTCAGACCTCATGTTCGTTCTCCAAAACGTCTCGTTCAGCTAAAACAGAGTTCCAGCATCTTGAAACGATGGAGAGCAGAAAGTTCTGCTCTACATCACACAATCTCCAGCAAAATCAATACGAAGAGTTTCGATGAAATCAGCAAATAACCATGCAATGCAGAATCACCAGCTATCAATGTAAACGATGGAAACCAAATGTCCCAATCGCAAAGTAATGTCCAGATTCAGCTCAATAGATGAAGATGGGCATCACAATAGATAAAGTCAGTAGAGGTCAAATACCTCTCCCAATGCAGTGTCCATATTCAGCTCTCATAGATGAAGATGGACGCCATGTTGTACAAAACCAAAAGAGGTCAAATACCTCAATCTCCACTAAAAGAGAAGTAGTGCTTACCGATAGAGCACTGTCCTCTCAATATAGTACCAAGTCATCACGAGTAGTGATGACTGTGACAAATATTGAAGACCAGTTCAGGTGTTTCAACCAAAACGTCTGTTTCTGACATCAAGTTCAGATTTGAATGTACCATTCTGCAGCAAATCGCCCAGAGGAAATGATTGCAATAATGAAACTGCATCAATTCAGCTGAAACCATTCCAAATACAGAAATGAACACATCCACTTTTTTTTCCATCCAACGCCTCATAGCTTTCGCCAGGTCGTTCACCATGCCGGTAAGCCAGTTGCATATTGACAAATTCGGTGAATTAATGCAAAGACGTCATCCATCTTCACGAAGGTGGGCTTCAAAAGTTGAACTGAGGTAGGACCAGTACAAAGTCCTATTAGCTGTCACGATGCCAACAGAAAAAACCCAAACAAAACAAACAAACAAAACAAAAAACCAACCAAAACCAAAAGCAAAAACAAAACAAACAAACAACCACAAACAACAAAACAAAAAAGGCAGGGTGATCAACTGGTCAGTTCGCAACGTCGGTAACTTGAAGAAAGGTGATAGCATTGTATCATCCATGGTATCATCCTAGGGATTGGAATAGCGGTCAAACCAAACAAAACAAAACAGGCAACAATCACAAAAGCCGCCTTACACGAACTCTGTGAGTAAAGGAACCAACACAACACTGAGCGGAAACCAGGGCTCCCCCCAGCCAGGAGCCCCGAAATCACACAGTGCAAGCCGCACGGGCAACAAGACTCGCGGAATTGGGGCAGACCAGAAGCTAGCAATGGCAATGCCATGTAGCAAATGGAAAGGTGACACAAGACACAGTGAAACAGAGTGTGAAACTGAGCTATGGTGAAAAGGTAATGGACGCGTATCTACCACGGCTCCGCTCAGATGTCCTTTTCCAAGCATCATCGTCATTGGAAGCTGCAAAGCGCTCTTGTGGTGCATACTGCTTTCAAAACTGAACCCAATGCGATCAAGTTAGCGATGATCGCAAACTTGACAGCATTGACGCAGACTTGATCTTCTGTAGGGTATTGCACAGCTGTTTGCACAAACTGTATCTGTTGGTCAATCACTGCACGTTCGATTGTGTTAGCTCTGGCCTCGACTCGGATCCGCAAGCTCTGTATACAAAGACAGGCCGTGCGTAATGTTCGAAGGTCTTGTTCACTGACGATGCCTGACAGAAGTTCTGTTCGCTGCAGGGATGTAATCGTTGTCTCCATCACTTGCTGGGTTCGATAAAAAAACCCTACTAAAAAAAAGTCTTTCTTAGAATGTGAGCTGACCGGCCAAAATGGATCTCACGCCACAGCGCGGAGCGTTTAGTAGGGTACTAAACCGTCTGGCCCGCAACACCAAAATTGTGTTCTCACCACAG
>Ga0126342_10019279_pt1 | contig 11602 bp, 17 predicted proteins | sample Cyp1metagenome_FD_92528 | JGI IMG/M metagenome (GOLD analysis project Ga0126342, IMG submission 92528) | Coral microbial communities from Lord Howe Island, Old Settlement Bay, Australia - Cyphastrea 1 metagenome | ecosystem: Host-associated > Invertebrates > Cnidaria > Coral ... | reverse complement strand
GAAGATGAGAAGATGTGAAGATGAGAAGATGTGAAGATTTGAGGATGTGAAGATGTGAAGATGAGAAGATGTGAAGATGAGAAGATGTGAAGATGTGAAAATATGTGAAATGTGAGGATGAGAAGATGTGAAGATGAGAAGATGTGAAAATGAGAAAATGTGAAGATGTGAGGATGTGAGGATGAGAAAATGTGAGAATTGAAGATGTGATGTGAAGATGTGAAAATTGCTGACAGACCCCCACTATTAGAAGAACCCTTCGCTCAGACGCTCTCGGGAAAAACGTTTCTTATACATCCTCTATATATTCAAGACATTGTCAAAGAGCAGAGCCCTGGTAAGGAAAAGTATGAAGTTGATGTCACAGGCTGTTCGAAGCAACCTCCACGAACCACAGGATCAGGACTTGTTTTTCGTCTAAGCCGATCGGTGCAGTCAGCGATCACGCGGGCCAATCTGTTGCGCATGCAAGCAGAGACGCTTTTACCCACAGAAGCCTTTGGACACAGTAAGCTTTTACACAGAGACGCAGAGAAGTTTTTATGCGCACAAAGCTTGTACACATAGGAAGCTTTTACACACAGGAGCTTTTACACAGAGACGCTTTTACACAGAGAAGCTTTTACACGGAGAAGCCTCTACTCACAGCAAGCTTTTACAGACAGCCAACTTTTACACACAGAAGCCTTTACACAGAGAAGCTTTTACACACAGAAGCTTTTACGCAGAGGAGCTTTTATTCGCAACGGCGCCAGAAAGTGATCTTGAAACACTTGTTAAAATAAAATTTAGAAGGAACATCATCAGAGCCAAAATTGAGAAAAATCTGCTGACGAATCACCATGGTAACCTTCCTGCATCCAGCCCAATACGATTTGCAATGTCCAGCTGCAAAAGACAATGGTATTACGCGCGCAGCCACAGCACCAAGGAACCTTGATGCAGCCATTACAATGCGAACTGCAGAGACCTGTTGAAAACACCATAGAATGACGAGCAATGGCAACAGAAATTGCAGCTCCAAAACCGGATCTCGGCGCCAAAGCGGAAAAATGACTATTTTGAAGCACTTGTGAAAAAGGATTTAAAGGGGGAAATCCGCAGCGCTAGGGTTTCTGGATGAAATTTAGGCTGAGGTCAGATGTTCTTTTGAGAAGTTTCTGGTCCTCTAGCTTTGTGGCTTGAGGGAATGCCCCCGGGGTCGTTGTGTGCCAAGTGTCGTCAGCTGGTCCCTTCTCCTGGCGATACTTGGTGCATAGGTTGCATCAGTTGGGAACTTCTTGGCCGTGAACAGTTGGGATTCTGTTGGCGCCAGACCCCTTGCCGGTGACATTGTGCTGAACGCAGCACGCCAAGTCAGGGCGTTACGCTCGTTGAGCGCTAGCCTTGCCAGGTGCTCCGAGGGGGGGACCGCTGGCAGCAGCCGTGCGGATACCCACCTGACTAGGAGAGAAGAGGAGCATCGCGAGAGGAGAAGTTCCCTGCCAAGGAGGAGGTCCCACGACCAGGCCTCGCACCACGCCAAGCGTTCCGACGAGTCGAGGAGAAGAGCTCACCAGAGAGGTGGCCGCAAACATCAAAGGTTGGGGCGATTGGCAACTAACCTTTTGTTGGAGGTGCACCGCAAACCAAGTGAAGACTTCTGGGCTTTGACATCCACTCGAGAGAGACCTTTCGAGTTGGGAAACCTTTGCAAATAAGATGGGACACTTCGTCAGCGGAGAAGAAGTTGACGTTGACGACATCGACAAATGGAGTGCTTTGCAGCCCGCTCGAGGCGCTTGTTTGGAGGTGAACCTGCCCACTTCCAGTCTTGCTCTTGCGGACGACGACTGGGGAGCTTTCCTGGTGGACCGGGTGGACGCCAAGCTAGATGCCAGCTTGAAGCGCCACTTCAGCAGAGGCGTGGTCAGCTTTGGAGGCCTTGGTGCAGGGGGAGTTCTTGACGATCCACCTCTGCTTGAGCCGCCCTTGCATATAGATAGAGCCTGAAGTTTGTCTTCACGTCGCAAGAGCCAGGTTCTGGTGTGCAGAAGCGTTTTTGTCTTGCGAGTACATCAAGAAGGACAAGTTGGCGCTTCTCAAAAGGTGGCTCAAGGAAATGGCCCCTACAGCCACGGGACCTCGAAGACGTCCGCCTGCAAAAGAGGAGCGCGTGAAGCCTGGAGCTACAGAGAAGCGTGCCCCTCGAAAGAAGCCTGCATGCAGTTGCTGGCGATGGCCGTGCAACAGCAATGACAAAAGAATTGCGAGGAGAGTTGAAGAAGAAGTTAGAAAAGGCCAAAAAGGCCAAAGGACGTGCCGTTGGAGATGGAGAAGAAGTGGAAGAGCCAGATGGAGCAGGAGACGAAAGCTCGGATGGTTCGATCGAGGAGGTGCCGGCCCGCGAGACGGGTACAGTGCTGGCAGGCGCCGAGGCACTACGTACTCGACGGGGCAAGGATGTGCTGGCAACAACCGCCGATGCACGTCAGGGTACAAAAGGAAGTTCTACGAAGAGCTTGAGCGGGCAACTGGTGGCTCAGGCGATGGCAGTTGCGAGTCATCGGAAGAAGGTGAAAGCGAAGAACAAGAAGCCCAAGCGCGATAAGAGGAAACAGGTGGTGGATGCCTTGGTGAAGATCCTTACACCATCTTCTTCAACGGCGACAGAGAAGAAGAAAAAGAAAAAGAAGAAAAGGCAGAGGAAAAGGAAGACCTTAGCCGATGGGACGATAGTCTCTTGCAGTTCCGACTTCAGCAGCTCTGCGGAGGAGGAGTCAGCAGACAAGGCAAGCAGCGAGTCGGACTTGGAAGCCAGTGAAAAAGAAAAGCAGGGATCACCCTGGATCGGTCCTAGCCCTCCTGACGAACCATGTCAGGGAGCAACTGGAGCAAGGTTCCTTGACGGAGCTTCGAGAAGGAGGGAACATGGTGACAGGGGGCATCAAAGTGGCAACCTACTTTGCACAGCTGAGGGAGCTCCGAGAGATGCACTCCCTGGCGGCGACCCTGGATCTCCTGCGAGGAGGCGACATCGCCAGAGTGGGAGAGGCCGATTTTTAGCCCCGAAAAGAAAAATCTTTAGCCCTGAAAAGGTTTTTTTTAAGCCTCGTAAATAGGTTTAGCCACGACAAGTTAACATCTTAGCCGAGTCAAAAAACAGCTTGGCTGCCAGGTTTATGGCGCAGCAATATCAGAACTGACAGACGGCGCGCTTCATGGAACTACATCCAATGGAGGACACGAGCTCAGGCTCAGCAGCCATTGGCCACTCGAAAGCACGGACGTTTGGTCGACAAGGTCCAGGGCAAAGATCGCGGAAGCTGGGGTGGATGGTTCCCCTCAAATCGAGGTCGTGGAAAAGGAGGCTGGAAAGGTCAAGGAGAAGGTGGCTTTGGTCAGAGGAGCGAGAAAAGAAAGAGCAAGGATCGAGGCAAGAAGAGCAAAGGAAAGGGAGCCCAGTGGGACAACAAAGTCTCGGAGTGGGCCAACAGCAAGGACAAGGCAGAGGAGAAATAATTCCGACTCTGGCGACAGCCGTGAGTAAGGAGAGCACAGCAGCAACTTTGGATTGGGGAGACATTTTGAAACTTTGCGCTGACTTGAACAAGAGTGGGTGCGCTTTAGCTTGGTGTCTCTTCAATGCCGAAGAGCTCTATCACCAGTATGGGAATTCGACGTTTAAACGCTGCTTCTTCGTCATGGACATGGAGCTCAAGGCTGGGCGTCGTCGCTCAGCTTTTCCTTTCTGTGAAGGAGATTTTGCGGCAACAAAGGAAGTTTGTCAAAAGACTTCACTGGCAGAGTCGGTTACCGACACTTTTTGCCTGAGCTGGAGGAGAAGGGCCTGGGTCGTGCTGGCCTGTTGCGCCTGCAACAGTCTCTGGAGCCGGCCGCAACCTTTTTGCAGTGGCGGCTGGTGCAAGGAGGCAAAGCGCATGGTGTTAGCCGTGGAGACGTCCGTTGGTCGGATGGAAAGCCACGGCCTAGCCGAGCACATTGACTTTGAAGGCCTGGAAAAGGAGCTGTCATCAGTTGAGCTTGGAGCAAGTTATAGCAGCGTTGCCCCCTAAACAGAATGGAGCCTCTATTGACGTTTTGGACTTAGTTAGTGGTACAACAAGAGCTTTCCTGGGGGATCCTAAACGTATGCTGGTTGAGGATGTAGGGCAGAAATTGCCAAAGCTACAAGGGCGTATTCATATCGAGAAAGGAGATGACAATGCCATCGCAGCAGAATTGGTGGCCAGAGGTATTTGTGTGTGGAAGAGCCTGGAGGAAGTGGTCACGTATGAGGGTGAGAAAGTTTTGAATGGTTTGTTCGGCGTGCCGAAGCCCTCTTTTACAGCTTCTGGAAAATCAGTATTGAGGTTAAGTATGAATTTAGTCCCCTCCAATTCTATTCTGCGACAATTTCAAGGAGCCACCAAACATCTTCCCCATATCACTGCCTGGTTATCAACATTTGTAGAAGAAGGTGAAGAACTTCGTATTTGGCAGAGTGACATGCAGAACGCTTTTTTTAATCTAGGATTCCTCCACAATGGCATAGCTTTCTGAGTTTCAACATTGTGCGTCGGCGCTGCGATGTTATGATATCTGAAGATGCAGACTTGGTGGCCTTGGCATGTAATGTGCTCCCCATGGGCTGGGGAATCAGTGGCGATAATGCAGGAGATCAGTGAAGGTCGGCTTTCTATCCCCACCATGCCGGCCGAGACACAAATTAGACGGGGAAAACCGATGCCTTTGTGGATGTTTTGTTTGTTGGAGGAAGCCCACAAGGGCGGAAAGTTTTGGTGGCATGTTTGTGTGGACAATTTTGCTGCAGGGCAAGTCGATAAACCAGAGGGAAATTTCACTGGGGGGGAGATGGTACATCAATTGGCTGAGGAAGCATGGTCAGCAGCTGGCGTTGTGTCACCGCCGAAAAAGCGGAAAGCAAAGGAACTGACTGCTCAAGAATTAGGGGCACATTTTGCCAAGAATTGGGGGCACATTTTGATGGCGTTGCCAGGACGATGGGGCCCTCTCCAGAGCGGCTTATCAAACTGGTACAGGCCACAATCTGGCTGTTAGGGAGAAAAGTGATGGCAAGGCGTTGGTAGCTGGACGTTGGGTGCACGTATTTCAGTTTAGAAGACCAGCTATGTCATTTCTGTCAGCACTGTGGGAATACACCTCATCGAAAGGGTGGCAGCCAGGGCTTGAAATAGCTACCCGCAGGTTGCCTGGGAGCACTGCCGCTGTTACATACTTTTTTGTGGGCTGGAATCATGGAGGTGACCACGGCATCTGACGCTAGAAACCCGAAACAGTGTGGGGGAGCGGTTGGATAATGTATGATAAAGGATGATAGTGGTGCGAACGATGATGTTGAGGCTGATAATGTTGCGGAAGATGAGGTGGAGGAGGATGATGTTGCGGAAGATGAGGTGGAGAGTGATGATGTTGAGGATGATGATGTCAAGGGGGAGGAAGATGATTATGTTGAGGATGATGAGGTGTAGGGTGATGATGTGGAGGATGATGAGGTGGAGGATGATGAGGTTGAGGATGGTGATGTCAAGGGGGAGGAAGAGGATGATGTTGATAATGATGATGTGGAGGAGGAGGAAGAAGATGATGATACTGAGGAGGAGGAGGAGGAAGAGGAGGAGGAGGAGGAGGAGAACCGATCAGCGGACCGCGGCGCACGGTTTGCGCGAGCCTTCTCAGTCGAAATGCACCTGGAGATGTCACAAGAGCCGCGTTATACGGAAATTTATAGGTAAAATGCCGCAGACCAGAATGAGCCCAGAACGCAGACACAGACTTTGCGCGAGCCTGCCCGGTCAAAACGCATGTCAAGATTTCACAAGAGCCACTCTACACGGAAATTTACAGGAAAAATGCCGTCGCCCAGAGTGAGCACCCTGATCAAGCACCGGCCTTTACACTTACCGTAAGAACCACTCAGTGTGGACACACTGTTTGGGGAACTTACCGTAAGAACCCCTCAGTGTGGACACACTGTTTGTGGAACTTTGTACATGTAGCTGGTGCTTGGTCATGCATGAGAACAACAATTTCTGCCGTATGTACTTTGGATCGTGAGAGGGCGTCTCTTCCTATGCTGCAAGCTACAAGTGCGTTTGCTTGTTCAGTGCCACGTTCAAAACAACATTCCGCAGGTAAATCCTATTCTGTGAGTTGGATCATGCGTGAGCAATTGCTCCCAAGACACTGTGAGCCGAAACAACATATCGGGTAGATGGCTCTGGCAACAGGAGAAGACAAAACGTGACAAGAGAAGACAAGAAGTAGAACGCAAAGAGACACTTTGTGCGAGCCGGCGCAATCGAAACGCATGTCAAGATTTCACAAGAGCCACTTCATGCGGAAATTTACAGCAAAAATGCCGCGCCCCAGAATGAGCCCAGAACGCGGACACACATTTTGCGCATTTTTGCGCAAGACTGCGCAGTCGAAACCCATGTCAAGATTTCACAGGAGCCACTTTATACAGAAATTTACAGGAAAAATGCCGCGCCCCAGCACCACGGCGCAGACTTTGTGCGAGCCTGCGCAGTCAAGACGCACGTCAAGATTTCACAAGAGCCACTTTACAACGAAATTGACAGGAAAAATGCCGCGGCCCAGATTGAGCCCGGATTGCAGACACACACTTTGTGCGAGCCAGCGCAGGCGAAACGCATGTCAAGATTTCACAGGAGCCACTTTATTCAGAAAAAAGTGGGAAAAATGCCGCGCCCCAGATTGAGCCCGGAACGCAGACACACATTTTGTGCGAGCCTGCGCAATCGAAATGCATGTCCACATGTCACAAAAGACATTAGAAGAGCCACTTTACACGGAAATTTACAGGAAAAATGCCGTGGCCCAGATTGGGCCCAAGAACCTAGGCGCGCACTTTGTGCGAGCCTGCGCAGTCGAAACGCACGTCAAGATTTCACAAGAGCCATTTTACACGGAAATTTACAGGAAAAATGCCGCAACCCAGAGTGAGCACCCTGATCAAGCACCGGCCATTACACTTACCGGAAGAACGCCTCAGTGCAGTCACACTGTTTGGGGAAAAACACCGTTTTCTGCCAGCCGTGCGTCACAACAACTCACCCCTCCTATAGGCTTAGGTATCTGTGTATATGTATGAACATTTCGTGTATAGGCATGTCAACTAGTGTTGCTGGAGATGTTGGTACATGTAACTTAATAGTTCTTGAAGGTGGATTCTCTGACAGATCTGATTCCACCAGCCAAGGTATGTGACGGTTTCAGCCGCTCTGATGGGAAGGACCAACTTTGCAGCAAGGAGGCGCTGTTGAGCCCAAATTTTTCAGACAAACCCTTCTCAAATTTTTATGAACGTTTTTCACTAGTTTCAACGCAGGGAAGATGAACAACAAAACAACCAACCCAGCAGTTGCTACCCTGGACGTCAGTGGAGGCGGTGGAGGATGCAATTTTTGACAGGAGTATTTCACACATGTGGGTGCTTCACCCATGTGAACTCACTGATTCCATAAGTGTGCTAGGCCTATCAACAGTTCTTAGACAGCGTCCAGGACATTCTGACTCTCCTAGATGGTTTGTTCGCAGGAAATTGATTTGGGGTTGCAGAGCAGGCTTTTGAATTCATTATCGGTTAATGTAAGTTAATGTATACAACCACATTTCTTTATTTTACATTTATATGATATGTATTGCATATGGAGAGTTGAAACAAAAGATAGACACTTCATCAAAGTGGCAAGGAAGTCGCTGGCCTTGCAGGAGCTATGTGCTTCCGGAGAGCTGGGAAATTGTCAAATTTTGGAGCCGGGCTCTGAGCTGCGACCAGCAATGGCCAGCTGATTTCACCCACAACAGGTCGTGGGTCGTGTTTTTTTTAAACTATGTCCATCTATGTCTATCTGTTTCTATCATTTTCTATCTATTTCTATCTATCTATTTGTATCTATTAGTATCTGTTTCTCTCTCTATTTCTCTCTATTTCAACATATATGGGCAGGGAAAAATGCAACGGAAGTCGCCATCATTATCTCACAAACCTCCTAATACAGAGGTGGCACCCAAAGTCCACCGAGACCCTCTCAGACTTTTGGACCTTGATCCAAGGTTGAAATCCTGCCATGGGTGCGCCAAGCCGGCGCAAACCGAAATTCAAAGGGGGGTAGTGCCTACTTAGCATGGTGATGAATAGGTTGTATAACCCCACCACCGATGGTGGACTGATGATTATTGTAGATATGATATGAATGTCACTGTCACTTGCTGTGGCATACCTCTGTGAGAGGTATGGCTTGGCACTCTCTGCAGCTCTTGCAGAAGTTGTTACGGAGTTCGTCTTCGTAGTGCACTGCTGGGCGCGTCAGAAACATCATAAAGATCGGATTCACTCAATCTTACAAAGGATGTTTCTTCTTTTATTTGTTTTCTTGAAGGTTGATGTAGCCTATCAAGATGGACAGGTTCGTTGCCAGTTTGGAACAGATGTGAGGGCAAATCCTCTGAGATTTTGGCGAGGTACAGCATGATTGGCTCCTGGTGAAGGACGTGGACCTGGGCCCAATGGTGCGGTTCCTGATGATAGGATCACCCTGAGCATCGGCAACGCAGCTTGGTCCTGGCTTAGGTCAATGCGATGGATTTGGATGCAACAATCAAGTATGTGGGCCTGCAGTCCTTGACCACGCTGGACTATGTTCCTTTGACTCTAGCAGTGCCCAAGTCGGTTGCAATTTCCATCTCAAAACAGATTCGCCAAAATGAACAGGAGAAGGGTTCAAGATCATCCAAGATCTGGAATTGCCACCAATTCTTGGCATCACAGATGGCTGTACAGCTGTGTATCTCAGGCTCGACGAATGCAGCTGAGGCTGGGAATTCCTGGGGGTCAATACTTTTGTAAAGACCCCATAAGAGAGGAGGAATGCGACAAGCGTACCCCAGCATACCCCATCCATCTAAAGAGCTTTGATTTGACCATCGAACAGACGAATCTCGGATAATCTTGGACAGCTCCGAAACTTGTGACGGGGAGTCGGGAAGCAGATACAACTTGCAGCTCCCACCTGATCGCCACCTCTGTGGTTTGCGACTGGTTCCGCAGCTGCTTTGGCCACTTCCTAAGCGCTGAGCTGTTGAGGAAATGGCGGAATGGCGGAATGTTGATATTGCCAAGGTATGACAAACCACACCTGACAAGAAAAAAGCACTACTTGGAGGTGAGTTGCAGAATGGATCAAAATGGTCAGAATGCAGCCAATCGAGTCGACCATGCTGGATTTGATACGCGACATGTTAAAGTTAAAGCAAGACTTTGGCTCCTGCTTCAGCTGCAGGTAGTTCTCCCTGAAGCCAAGATGGGTGTCTTTCAAAACCCCGAGCGGAGGTGGGAGCTGTACAGGTACGATCAGGTAAGCTCTATTGTAGCCGGGCATAGGCCCTTGGGCAAAATTTTGGCTCACTTGTTTCAAAACTGAACTGTCGTTTCCGTGGCTCATCCTTGTCGGATTTGTTTGAATCATTTTGGACCAAGAGGTATGGAGTGGATCAGATGTGGCCAAAGTTGTTGCATGCTGAGAATCTGGAGGAGGACTTGTGGCACATTTCACGGCTTTCATCTCATCCCTAATTAAAAAACGGGTTTCCGTGCGCGGCACAGAACCACTTGGGGATCGCTGACTGCAGGAGCATTTGCGCCATGGCACCTTCTTTTGGGATGTTGGAGCCGAGGTTGTGCTTGCCTGGCTCTACTTGGCTCTACAAAGCTATCTTTAGTACTTTTGCTTGGTCGCCAAATGCCAGATACAGTGAGAGGTATATTAGAAGGCGCAGGATAGTGGGGGTAACAACAGCGGATCCAGAAGTGTTGAAGATATCACTGCAACCAAACAACCCCAAATTGCGCAGATCATCTCGTCCATATTGTTCAGCTTGTGTAGCAGGACCAACTGATCCATACCCACATAGTGACTGGTGAAGGCTGCCAGGTACCACCTTTCTGGCCGGAAGCTGCTGGCCGTGGATGAAGATGCTGAAACAGAGAGGAGCTTGGTGGGCCCTGGGAGCAGAACTCATGTACCAAGACCGCAACTTGAGAAGGCAAATGAAGGGCTGACAGTTTCAAGAGCAGCCGATATGCCTAAGTAGCCGGGCAAAAAAGACCCAATGGTCCCAGCATGTTTGGAACGTGGCACGGCAGGCCAGAAGGCTTGTATGGTGCAGGGGCCTCAGCAAGACTCAACTCAGCTTCTGGTGGCAGTGAATCAAAAGTTTTCTTTTGTCAATTTGGCAAACAAAAACCGTTAGTAAATATTCTAAAATCCGCTGTAAAAGTGTATAGAATGTGTATGCATGTCCCAACCGCAGCCGCTTGGCACGTGTCAAATAGGATGCTCTTGTCGCTCCATGTCGGCCACGCAGAAAAGCCAGTCAACTGATGCATGGAAGCGGACCAAGGCGACTTGTAGAAAGTGGCATGGGGGTCACGAATCTGAAGAATTTGTTGAGAATCTTGGGGCTGGGTCCGTGATTTCTTTTCTTTCTCTCATTTCCCTAATTTTCAATTTCATTCAATTCTCGATTTTCTGACACAGGCTGGAGCTTGTCCAAATGCTGAGCATGAATTTGCAGGCTCGGTTTGACATTCAGGGGTGAGGCAATGTGCCCCTGGAACAGTCGCTGGAAAGACAACGACAACTCGACTAGAGCAAATCAAGATTTTGAGTCGTTGGTTTGTGCTGGAGATTCGCGTAGCTCTACTCCTGTGAGGAACGACAGACCCATCGAATCTCACACAGAGCGACTCCATGTACACGACAGAGCAGCATGGCAGCACGGTACCAGGTCAGAGTCAATATGTGCTTATGCAAGCACGTCTCTTTATTTGGGCCCCAAAACTTCTTGGTCACCAAACGGATGCCGCGCGTCAGATTGTGTCAGGATTCTGCCGAGCTGGTGGCATGTTGGTTCGACAGTATCATTTTGTGTTTTCTTGACTTGTTGATTGTTGATATTTGTTGCATGTGGCCATCCATGAAGCCACAGCTCATCACTATGAGGTGGCGTGCCGCTCAAGATCCTTCGAGGATCTGGCGTGCCACCCGACGACAGGCTACGCGCATTAGGGCCAGAAAGAGCTTCTGTCCTCAAGATGAGGCTTCTGCAAGCTGGGAGTTGGGGACCAAAGCGAATCTCTTCAATATGAAGAAATTGGAAACATCATAAAGTTGTTTCCAATATTTTACAATATAAATATATACATATTTATTGAATTTTTTTGTTGGGGTTTGCGCGCCGGGCGATGCTCCAAGGGGCCTGGTTGTGGTTCGTGTTGTTGTTGTTGTTGTTGTTGTTGTTGTTGTTGTTGTTGTTGTTGTTGTTGGTTGTTGTTGTTGTTGTTGTTGTTGTTGTTGTTGTTGTTGTTGTTGTTGTTGTTGGTTGTTGTTGGTTGTTGTTGGTTGTTGTTGGTTGTTGTTGGTTGTTGTTGGTTGTTGTTGTTGTTGTTTGTTGTTGTTTGTTGTTGTTTGTTGTTGTTTGTTGTTGTTTGTTGTTGTTTGTTGTTGTTTGTTGTTGTTTGTTGTTGTTTGTTGTTGTTTGTTGTTGTTTGTTG
>Ga0126342_10019278_pt1 | contig 11603 bp, 14 predicted proteins | sample Cyp1metagenome_FD_92528 | JGI IMG/M metagenome (GOLD analysis project Ga0126342, IMG submission 92528) | Coral microbial communities from Lord Howe Island, Old Settlement Bay, Australia - Cyphastrea 1 metagenome | ecosystem: Host-associated > Invertebrates > Cnidaria > Coral ... | reverse complement strand
TGTATGTATATGTATGTATATGTATGTATATGTATGTATATGTATGTATATGTATGTATATGTATGTATATGTATGTATATGTATGTATATGTATGTATATGTATGTATATGTATGTGTATGTGTATGTGTATGTGTATGTGTATGTGTATGTGTATGTGTATGTGGTATGTATGTATGTATGTATGTATGTGTATGTATGCGTACGTATGTGTATGTATGTGTAAGTATGTGTATATGTATATTATATGTATATGCATACGTATCTGTATGTGTATATATATGTGATATATATGATGTATATGTGTGTGTGTCAATGTATATAATTGTATATATATATATGATATATGTGTAACTAATTGTAATTGTGTATATGTGTACGTACGTACGTACGGACGGACGGAGGTAGGTAGGTAGGTAGGTAGGCAGGCAGGTATGTATGTATATATATATGATGTATATGTGTGTGTGTCAATGTATATAATTGTATATATATATACAGTATATATATGATATATGTGTAACTAATTGTAATTATGTATGTGTACGTACGTACGGACGGACGGACGGAGGTAGGTAGGTAGGCAGGCAGGTATGTATGTATATACAAATTTGTATCGTGAAATATCGTGAGGTTCCTGCGAGGTTGTTACACTTCACCGAAACGCAGAGACGTCCGTGTATGAGGTGCATGTACATATGTTGAAAGATGTCGTGTGTTAACGAGCTGCTGATAGCTGCTGTATCGCTTTGCACTTCGTCTGAAGTCATTTGCAGGTCGACCACGCCAAGGAAAGCATGAAAAGATATGAAAAGTGTTCAGGCCATGTACACAGTGGTCGTACGTTGTAGCCGGTTGCAGGTTTGAATGGGAAGTGAAGAAAACTACAGGAGCTGCGCTCCTTCTCGGCAAACAATCGGCCTTGGAGTCTCATTTCTTTGCATTGAACAATCTCTTGCACATCCATTCCACATCTCAGAGAAGCGACATGAATTCAATAAACAAAGGATTAAGCTGCGCACTTGTTTCTGAACCTCGGGTATTGCTACTGGAAGAGGTGCTGAAGCCTGACATGTGATCTTGAAGGCGGAGGAACCTTTGACATTGACATTGTATGTATTATTATGTATTTGGATGTGCATCATGTCCAGAATTGAGATGACCATGAGAATCAGGCCAATTAATCATAATCAGAGCCATTCTGCCTAGTTCAGTTTAGACCTCTTGACAATGTCCATTCATTTCCACTTTACAGGGAGGTTGGCGCTATTGTCTACTTCAATATCGTTGACACAACTCATATTCTTATAATTCTTTTCGTGTATCAGCTTGATAGCGTTTGTTCACAGCATTGGAACTGCAGGCGTACTTCTCTGTTTGACCATTTGTCTGATTGAAGCTGTTCAAGTCCTAGATTTAGAGTTGGTTCAAGCATGTCAGTTGGACCAGCAGCTTCCTGCAAGACTGGAAGGTTTGTCACTGAAGCACTTAAACAATTTTACCGAAATCGTTACTTTACATTCTGCAGAAGGGCCCCGTAGTGGTGGTGAAAAGTTGAGCATAGAGTGATGTTGCTTTTGGTCTGCCAACATGTCTCCACAAATATCAGTTTCCACAAATTACACTGCGCACACCATCGCCATGGCACGACTACACAGCAATTTCACCTTTTCCATACTTTTTCAATCTTTTTCAGAATCACCGTTTGGACCACATGTGCCCGCTGACCAGAGATCTCACAGCATGCCATGCGCAGTCTGTCCAGTTGCTTTGGGTATGCGTCTTGAAGCGGCGAGCCACCTCAAGAACGCAAACTCGGAAAAATTCAAAGAGGGCCAAAGAGGACCAATAGGACTTGGACCAATCGCTCGCACTTGATTTATACGGACGGTAGGATTCAAGAGCCAGCGGCCAGTAGTATTCTCAAGCTTGAGAAAGTGCTGAAACGGCTCGAACATGTTCAAAACATTTCAAAACAACCTGAAGTTACAGTAGATGCTCTGGTCATTCTTGTCAGCTTTGGTCAGAACGTTGACCAAGAACTCTCTTGGTCGGCGTCGCCAAGACTTGCAACCTCAATAGCCAAGCTCAAGGAAAACTTGATGCAGAGGCACAAGCAAAGGACAAGTTTAGTACAGCACAATGCAGCAGCAAGAAATCGAGACTGGAAACGTGCAGACTCAAAAGTAATCTGCATATCTCTGCATATTATTGCTGCAAATGACAAGATGCAAGAGCAATTACAAGACATCTTAGGCAATTCGGCGTTCGTGGTGGTGGCACCAACGGAAGGTCATCGTCATCCACGTATCCCCAGAGCTGGTAGGGACTTCTTGCCTGCAAAGTATGCTTGGCTTACCATGGGGAACACTTTGAATACTTGGTTCATCTATCTATGTTAATCTTATGTTTCGTCTTCGTTCTATGAGCCTTTGAAGTAGGACAAGTGCAGTTGTCATGGTTACCCACTCCAACCTCATCCTGGCGATCTACCCACATTCTTCGTGCTGCTCGCACTGCATGCCATCAAAAGCACTGCTCGTTTGAAGATGTATATTCCACCGCAAAATTGAAGGTCTTGCACAAAAACATGTGGCACAGAACTAGAAATTAGTTTTTATATTCTTAAATCATCTTAAATCTTATTCAATGTACATTGTACATCAATTTGTGGTCAATGCACTTTTTCAGCCGAAATCCTCACCATGAGCCAGTTCTGAATGCGACCACTTCTGTCTCAAAGGATTTTGTTCCCAATGCTCGAGAAGTTGCCTGTTTTGCCAGTTGGGTCAGCATGCTTTCACAAACTGCGTTGTTGTAAAAGTGTTGCTTTGAATTTAAGGTCAAGTGCTTGAACAAGGCAAATGCAGCGAATTGACAAGTCACTCGGAAAAAAACACCTCGTTTGTCTGCCACTAAATGCAATTGGTGTCCTCACCAACGACAAAGAGCTTCTTTTGATACTTAACTTTTACAGAGGAATTCCAACAACAAATGCACCTTTTCATCTTTTTTCCACCAACCCATCATTGTGGCAAGATGTGGCAAGCATGAAGAACAACGATACTGCAGTATCTGCAGTGGAATGCTTTTCAGTCTGCTCGTCCTAATCTCTCTCTCTCTCTCTCTGTCTCAATGCATCTCAATGCTTCATTTTTGACGCTTGACCAGGCTGCTATGCACGGCTGTGCACGGCTATGCATGTTGCTGCGCCAGGCTTGTGCCAGGCTGGGCCATGCAGAAAGGCTTTGCGCAGTGCAACCTTGAGCCTCTCAGAGGTCGGCAGGAGTTGAAATGCCTGACAAACTATGACAAACTTACTTTAAGATCTTTAAGACGCTCGGAGAAGTGAACTCCCATGAAATCCTTATAGGATGTGAAACATGAAGTCACAACATGCAACATGCGTATCAAACAAGACATTTCTGATGGTTTCTGAATGCTTTGGTTAATGTTGCATTGTTTTCCGCATTTTGTCGCCAAGGTGACCAAGCAGCTGTTCAACGCATACATCATGCATTCTAGCCCCAGGCAGTGCAGCTTGCAGCTTGTGATGACGCGAAGTTGCAGAATGGTGTCCGATGGTGTCAAAACGTGTCAAAGCAGATCTATCAAAAACGGTAAACATCGAGTAACCCTCAGACTGTGAGTGGCTGAGCCTAGTTGTGTGACTTGGACCTCAGTCTTGGTGTCTCCTGCCGTCTTCAAACGTAGCAGCAGGTAATGCACAATAATCCATAGCAAATCTGCACTTGTAACAAGTGCACACTTCTGACACACATAAGCCACTGGAGCTTCTTTTTGTGCGGTGAATTGTTCCCTCACCAGTGGTATGTGGGTAACAGAGGTTCGCAAATAAAGGGTCTTGCAGGCTCCAACACTTCAGATTGGCCTAGTATGACCTAGTTCTGCAAAAGTGATGTACTTAGTAGCCCTGGAGGGTTTGAAAAAACGGAATCTCATCTCATCTCATCTAATTCATCTATCCCATCCCTCTCTGTTTGCCTGTCTGTCTGCCTGTCTATCTACGAGACTATGAGATGACTTGTTCATGGTCAATGACCTTCGGGACCTCACAAAGGTGGCCAAGCAAGGTCAAAATGGTCAAAATGGTCAAATGCTACAATGCTGTATCAATTGTGTTTCCTGGGCATCTTCTGGGGCGAAACGAACCGCAGAGTTCACCTGCAGGCGAATGCAAAGGGAGAAGAAGTGTTCTTTGCAACAGGATTCTTGACTATTTTATTTTAGTTGTTGCAATTTGTTTCCAATCCGGTTGCTATGGTTGCTTAAAATACATATATATATATAATTATATATATATAGTCTAGTTGAAAAATGTTTCGGCCAATTGGCATGATACACGACTCACATAGTTCAGGTCACTTTGGAAATCTTTGGAACAAGTCTCAGAAGAATCGACTTGAGCCACTTAGCACTTCCTCGGGCCCTGTTTCAAACCCTATTTGTACTTGTATGACAAGCAACACTTGCACATGTCGGATCAAAGCAAAAAGGAAACTAGCTGAATCAGATCAATGAAGATCAATAAACATATTGCATCTTGCACAAATCAGATCAAATCGGTTCATATTACAAAGTTTTCTGCAAACTATGCGATGCTGCTTAAGGTGTCACAGGCCTTTGCTCCAGGCGTTGCAACGTTGTCCTCCTTTGGTTTCTTCATCTTTGCCTCGAGGCCAGTGACCACGAGCCAACACCGGTATTGTCATGTATTGCCCATATATTGCACATATATGCCCATATATTGCCTATATATATGAATCCATCTGACACGATCTCAAAAGAATGCGCTCGCATTCGTCTGCCTTCTCAAGAATGTTGTTGAAGGAGCGACGTCTTCGTGTGTCCGGTTCATCTTCGGGAGCCTTTGAGAATCGAAGACTTCGAGCTTTGACTCTGGAATTGGATATGTCCGTGGCCCTAAGAGGGCCAAGTAACATCCTTTCCTAAGATTTATTGTGTCCATTCATGACTCATGACGCTCTCTATGCAAATTGCCTGTCATATCATGCCAAGGGATAGATGTTCGCGTGCTTTAAATGCGCAAAAGCTGAAGCTTGCACTGACACAGAGAGACACCTTTTTGCGCCTGCGCGGCTTCAGCCACGGTAATGTGGCGGAGTTGATACATCCGGGTCTGTGCTGGATGCAGGCTGTGCTGTCATGCTATGACTTCTGTTTCCTACAGACCAAGGATGGATTGCTGCTTGCATGGTCTTTGTTTCGTGCCCTTGCCATGGCCTTCTTGCTATTCTCCTTGTCCATATCAAAGGCCAAAGTGCCTTTCTGTTGCAAGGTTTCCATCTGTTCACATTTCCTCTTCTTGGTGAGGCAGTCGGCAACCATCGTTTGGTTTCCACCCACATTGCTCGGGTGGAGGCATCTTTTGGTACATGATCCCATAGAGTGGGTCGCCGTTTTCTTCACCAGGTTGGCACCATAGAACTTGGCGCAAGTAGCTAAGGTCAATGGCCAACCTCTTGTCACCTGTGGTTCCGGTTCCAGCTTGGTGTAGGTGGGCTTCCAAGCTTCGGCAGTCAGTGAACTGGTAGAGGTTGATGGAGTCCATAGCTGAAATCTTCCAGTCGTGCCCTTGGTGGTCATATCGTAGGCCATGCAGCACGCTCCGCAAATGCTCAGCTTAGTCCGTAGCACTGCACCATAGAGAGCGTTTCGAACTGCAAGGTGCTTCGGCAAACCGCCGGATCATGTTGGAGTGGTACTCAATGGGGTGCACCACGCCAGATCCATTCTTCACAAAATCAGATCCAGCCAGGCAAATCAGGCGGATCGATGTCCAAGGGTCTTACCAGACGCCGATTCTTCCGCATCAGCAGCATGAGAGGCATCGGAGATGCTCAAAACCACCGCCTGGTCAAAGTCAAAAGCGTCACACTTGTAGAACAGTCCAATTTCCGGCGTGGCCTGAACATGTCGCATCAGGCTGTTGCAGTCAATGAGATCCTGCACCACCGCCTTCTTCTGAACTGTCTGAAGGGCAGAGAGTTGTAGGCAATGTCAGGCCTCCAAACTCGAGCTACCCAATTCAAAAGCTCCCCAGAATGCTTCTCAGCTGGGTGATCTCGGCATCAGTCGCTGGTGCATCTCGATATTTTTTTCGAGACATAGTCAAAGGAATAGGCCGGAGCTTCGCTGCAGTGTTGGGGCAAGTGGCTGCGATCCCGTCGTCGCGTTGAGCGATCAGACGGCCGCACCAGGTGAAGCCATCACCGTCATCTCCCAAAGCGCAGCTTCTCTTGCATGTTCTTCATCACCTGTTGCAAAGAATCATCACCACACCATAGCAAATCATCAACGTGAGCAACCATGATTCCGGAAATGCCTCCGGATGAGTTGCGAAGCACGTAGGCTGCTTCTTCACGAGGAACAGCATTCAGCCCTTCCTCGCAGGCTGTCTTGTGAAGCTTCTTCCAGAATCGTCTTGGTATGTCTTGGTGCATCTCGGGTGCCATAAGCTGGTTTGTGGGGAATCATCAAACTGCCCTCTTCGACGCCTTCAATTCCATCTTTTGGAGGTGATAGGACAAGAGTCCTTGTGATGTTCTCGCCCTGGAGGAAGGCAGCCGTGATGTCGCCTTCCCGCAAACGCCATCGCTTCGAAGCAGAAACGCTCAGCACCAGGGAGAACATGGGTTGACTGCATGTTGGACTATCAGTCCTTGCATTTCCTTCAGCTTCCAAGTCTCCTCTCACCACAAGTCGCGCCTTGTGGCGGTCAGGCTCCCAAGGTTGGGACTTCAAGGTGTCGACCCAACGCATAGGAATGACTTCAGTATCAGGATGGGTCATGAGGTAATTTGGCAGCTTCTGTGGGTGACAAAACCGTCACGGCCTCGAAGTTGTTTCAGTTTGCCCATTCGCGGCTTCTGGCTTCCAACATCTTGGATTGTCGTGCATCATCTGATTTGTTGTAGTTGAGCTCCTTGGCACGAGCAGTGGCAGACTTCTTGGTCGTTATGCGTGCCAGAAAACCCACAAAGGCTCGTGCTTCTAGAGCAGCAAGCTCATATCTGGGATCACGAGGTGGTGGTGATCGTGATCGTTCACGTCGTGATGCTCGTAAAGGAATGCCGTCCACTGCATCAAGTGAGTGATGCAGAGCTTGATTCAAAGGTGTAGATGCCCGATTTCCCAATGGTGTGTCCACACGTGTCGGCGGGACAGCCTCCAGCTCAGGCTCATCTGTTGAGCTGTAGATCTCAGTCGCTTGGTCTGATCCAAGCGTCAAGCCAGGTGGAACAGGGATATCTTCCATGGCATCATGGTCATTGTCCAATTCCTCAGGGAGTGGAACATCCACATGTAGATCACGTCCATCCATGAGAGCAGACTGTGCGGGCTCTTGTGGAAGGACTGGAGTCTCAGGTTCTGCAGGTTGTTCTGCAGGCGCTTCAGGTGCTTGGGTTCCCAAGTCAAAGAAGGGAACCTGCTCGACATCTTCAGCGTTGTTGATTCCAGGAGCGCCAATCAAATCATCGGCAAAAGGATAGTTCATCTCATCTTTGTCAGGATCTAGGACTTCACGCCGATGTCTGCGCGAGGGGCGCAGCTCCAGTGCATGTTTGGCCAAGACTTCATTGCCAGTGGAATGTCTGAGAGATTCAATGCAAACAGTCTTTGACACACCGCCATGAATGATCCAAAGTGTTGAACGGCCTTCTTGACCTAGAACTGTTGCAGGACCATACCAGCGTCAATGGCTTGATCTTCCCTTTCGGTAAAAACAAACCAAATCACCAGCCAAGAAGGCTCCACGTGTTGGTGTGGTCTTCCGCAACATAGAAGCCAGCAATCTCTGAGAGGCATCGACGAAGGGAAAGGCCTTCGCAGCTTGTCGAAGTTGCATCTGTCTGGCAAAGGCTGCTTCTCCGTCAAACACTTCTTGATGTGTGCCCAGAGACGCTATGAGTCCACTGAGGTCAAGGAGTCAACTTCCAGTGGTAACTTGCCCAAAGTCCTTTGGCTCGGTGTGAAACCACCGTGGTGAATGCGGCTGTTCTTGATGAAGACAGCCTCAGGAAGCAAAAGTTCAAGAGCTCGTAGTCCAGTCAGTTGCCTTGCTTCCACAACATGTTGCAAAAGATGTTTGAGGATGCCCCTTGCTCACCTCGCCCAAGTTGGTGATGAGCTTCAACGCCAATGAAACGCATCTGCACGCCGTGGTAGGTCAACAGCTCGGAGAAGCAACCACGGTTGTGCAATCCACGGTCAACTATGATTGACTTTGGAGGACCAGCCCAATTCAGCCAAACTCGCCGAAAAACATCGGCGCATGCTCTCGATGAAGGAGCGCCACCCTTGTCAGAGACAATCTCAGCAACATGGTCAAGGGCCCCCATGTCAACTATGGAAAGGGTGGTGAAGCGACTGCCCTCAACATCTCTGATCTCAAAGCAGTCCACCGCAATCTCCACATTGAAGCGATAGTCGCTTGGTGGGCGTGTTGCTGGTCGCGGAGCAGGCTTTTTGCGCTCTTCACATGCTGGGCAACGAAAGTGCTTCAAGGCTTGATGACCTTCGGCTCTCCTCCAGACGTTCGTAGAATCCGTTGCATGGAGGACACAGAGGAATGCCCAGTCATAGTCATAATATGTCATAATGTGCAACCTTCTCACAGCCACACGGGTGGACATTGGGAGCTGACGCCAGGCAGATCGGCTTTCTTGTAGCTTTTGACTTTCCAAAGCTTCTGCTTGTTCTGGCGATTCTTCTCGTGGCAAAGTCGAATGGCCACATCTTCAGGAGTCTCGATGAGGTCAAGAGTGCCGTGGGGAAGGGCGCTGGGGCGTCGTCATTCACAAGAATGTCTCCCTCCACAGCCTCAGCAGGAAAAGCAGATCTCGTAAGGTGATTGTCGAGATCATGCAAGATGTGAGTGCAAAACTCCTCAGTCCATGCTTGAGCATGTTTGCATCTCTTCCCACCTTCCAAAGGTTCGTGAAGATGATCTTTGCTGCATTGGCCAGCCTCTTTTGCAAAACGCTTGAAGGTCGGAGAAGCGGTCACCAAGCCAGTGCGCTTCTTGTGCAAGAGGCCAGAGGTCTTGTCGCGGAGGTTGAGGCACAAAGACCCACATTGATCTTCTCAAGCATCTCTCCGGTGATCTGGTCGTAGTGCTCTTCCTAATTCAAGAGCTTGTCCATGTCATTGGTGTCCCAGATCGCCAAAGGAGCTGGGATCTCTATGAAAACTTGTCGCCCTCGTTGAAGACGTGATCTTGCATGACCGCACATCCACTTGATGACAGGAATCCATTTTTTGGGATCTTCCAAGATCTTGAGCCGTGTATCTTCTGACCGTGACATGTTCATGTTCTGCCAAGGAGACCAGGGGCCACAAACTGGGGCAAAGGTCAGAAGATATGGATCATCTCGTGCAATGCGCTCAGCAGCCGCAGCACGTCCAGCAGGAGTTGTGGTCAAACATTGGGTCATAGATCACGTCAATGGGCTCACTGGTTGGGTATCCATAGGCATAGTGCGCAACGCTGGTCAGCATGGCACATCCAGCGAAAATCTATGTAAATCTCCATGAGGAAGGCTCGCAGCCATGTGGAAGGCAAGGACGCCTTCGCAAGTACTTGGGGCAAACTTGATTCCACATCAGTTTGTCCTTCTTGGTCACCACATCCACATTGGCTTTGATCTTGTTGGCTTGCCCTTTGGACATGGCATGCACCTTGAGCTCATCATAGGCCAAGTATCCCAAAGTGTGCTCCTCAGCAGCGGGGTCTGCGCCACAAGCGTGATCTGCACATGAGGTGTGATCATCCGCCGTCGTAGGATCTGCACCTGTGGGGTGATCATCCGCTGCCTCGTCCTGAAAATCCAAAGGACGGTCTGCTGATGGGTTGCAAAGTCCAAGTCCAGCAAACCCACCAGGGAGGAGGCGAAATCCATAAAGTCCATTGTGGGATACAAGTTCCAAATCTCCACCAAGTGCCTCGCTGTGAGCCATGGCACGGTTGAGGTCCAGCACAAGTCCAAGCCGACGCTGAGCCTCAAGGATCCTCAAGGGAAAGCAAAAAAGTGGGGCGTCAGAACCTTCAAGTTCGACGCTGTGGAGAGTGCCTTTGGCCAAGGTGCCATCAGTGAGCTACAGGCATAGATCCAGAACTCGTGAGCCAGCAGTGGCGGTGATGCCGCCAATGCCACGAAAACCACCAGCGCCATCAGGTAGAAGTTCAGGTTCAGCTTGATTGGTGGCCTTCAGGCAGCGCTTCAGCCAGTGCGCACCATGACAAGTCGTGTTGCAACCAGTGTCCAGCACGGCAATGAGGTCGCGCTCTGAGCCATCAGAAACGTGCTCAGAGACAGCCATGTAGCCAGTCCTTGTAGGTCGTAGAGGAAGGAGTTGCCGCATGGTACATGGAGCGCTCGCCAACAGTGAAGAGCTTGCCGTGGATGCCCTCGTACGTGCCAATCTCCTGGAAAAGGTTCTTCAAGGAGCGCATGTCCCTTGATGACTTGTCGTCGATGGTCTCAAGCACCCACTTGCGGTAGTTGCAGTCCTCGTAGGCCTGGTAGCATGGGTTGTTCTCGTACTTCCCACCGCCAACGTGCAAGACAGCACGCTCCCGCAGCACACGTCGAGTGCCTTGGTGAGTGACAGGGTCAGCTCGTACAGGCGCATAGATTGGAGTCCTCACTGGAGATGGTTGTGGTTCACTTGAGGCTGCATTCACCATGGCAAACTTCCGCTAACCTCCAAGACAGTGCCAAAGCTTCAATCAACGTCCTTGAGCTGATGGTGTCTCCAGGTCCAAGTTGTGAAAGCTTCAGCTCGACCGCATTCTGAAAGGATCGCACTGCACGAGTCGCTTCATCAGCAGTGAGCTCACCTCCCAGGAAATCAGCAACATTTGAGGTCATAGACTGTGGCGTCTTGAAGGAATCAGCAGGGCTTGGTTGAATCTCATGCACTCGGCCGCACATTTCTCCATGTCCAACTTCTCCAGGTGGTAGATTGACCCACTGAGGGCGGTTCTCAGCTGGCACCAGTGAGTCATGTGCTGGTACCAAAGCATCATGAGGAACATGTCCATGAGGAGGTTCATGTAGAGCATGTTCATGAGGAGGACCATGTAGAGCATGTTCATGAGGAGGTCCATGTAGAGCATGTTCATGTTGTCCTGTCAGGGATGAAGGTGGAGGCACCGCATGAAAGCCTTCACCACGTAGCGCCATGTAGCCATGTGAGCCACCTGCTGAAGTGGGCTCATGAACTGCGAAGTATGCAGTCCGTGGCTTTGCTGGTGATCCCTTTGATGCCGTAGTGCTCGCCTGTGATGAACTGCTAGTTGATCCAGGTCGAAACTTCCCTTAGCGACCACCTCCCTTTGATCCTGGGCATTGGCCGTCACCACTCCAATGTCCGACATCTCCGCATCTTCTGCATGTAGTTCGTGACTTCAGGGAGGCAATCTTGGCTTTGCGCCCTTCCAAGCTGAGGCTTCCAGAAACTGAGAAGTGCTTTGGGCCAGAAGGTGGAACACGAAATCCCTTGCCCTTCTGCGCAGCACCCTTCTTCACGAAGTAGGCTTCTTGCTCAGCTTGAAG
>Ga0126342_10019277_pt1 | contig 11604 bp, 9 predicted proteins | sample Cyp1metagenome_FD_92528 | JGI IMG/M metagenome (GOLD analysis project Ga0126342, IMG submission 92528) | Coral microbial communities from Lord Howe Island, Old Settlement Bay, Australia - Cyphastrea 1 metagenome | ecosystem: Host-associated > Invertebrates > Cnidaria > Coral ... | reverse complement strand
CCCCAGCGTAGCATCACGTATGTGTGGAAGTTGCAGACGAACGTGCAGTGGCGTAGCATCACGTATGTGTGCAAGTGACAATGAACGTTAACATCCCCACCCCACCCCACCTCACCCCAGTTTTGTGGGCCGGTAAAAGATCCGCTAGCATATACATATATACACACACACACGTACATATCATGATACGTTCTGACAGTTCTCGTCTCGTTCGCCCAGGTTCGCACCCTATGCTGCAGTTGCAGCAATCTCGGCCTCCCTTGGCGCTGTGCTTGGCTCGGAGAAGGTCCAAGTCTATGGGGCCTTGGGCCTTGGTGTCACGGCCAAACTTGGGTGGGCCAGCGGTTTCCCTCTTACCCTTCGGTAGTTTAACGTAGCTATTGGAAGCCATGGCCTGTAGATGATTTACTGTATTAGTTAGTAGCTACAAAAATATTACAAAAATACCAAAGAGTTGTGATTTTCCATGGCTATGTTTGATTATCAGAGGATATATATACTTTCGTTCAATGATGTTAAATTGCCACAATTTGGATTGAATTGGGTATATTTGGGTATACACTGGTGAACTGGTACGCGTCATTTAGGGACAAACCCAGATGGTTCACTTCTTGTGGTAAGTTGGTGGAAGTAGCCAGATGGTACAGATTTATGCAGATTTGATCGGATTTGCTCTTGATTTGATAGACTGGGGCCCAATTCGGAGACGAGGAGTCATGAGTAATTAGTGGTCCGAACTTAAGATCGAAGATGCTCCAAGATGAGTCTGAGTGTATTTGTGGTTTTACTATGTTTTACTAAATGTTTGAGTATTTTGGGCTGGAGAGATGTGCACTGTCCCATTGACTGACATTTGCAAAAATGACATGGTTAAGGAGAGGATCGGTGGGTTGGATCATGTTGGATCAGACAACTGAAAGAAAAACCCATCAATTCGCGCGCTGAGAGTGAGAGTGGCAGAGACACTGAAAACATGCCAGGAGCATCCAGGAACAATTATTAATCAGAGCAATTGGTCTTGGCAAACCGAGGCAAAGGTGAAAGGCTGGCAACTTGGCTGAAAGTTTTGGTAGCCAGCTGGAGCTGGGAAAGTGGGGAGAACTTTGGGGGTGACATGATGTGACATGGGTCGAGGTTGTGGGTCAGGCCCCCATGCTGCAGGTTGGGCTTCAAGGCAGCTGCTGTGGACCTCACGGAGCCATCTGCAGTGCTGGCAGAAGCCTTGAACTTGGCAAAGGCAACGCCCCAAGATTGCGGAGTGCTCTCCACGCGACAGCTGCGAGGTACGGGGCGGATGTCGTGGGGGTGCGACGAGGTAGGATGCTGTGACAAGACGGCTGCTGGTCGGGATGGCCATTCCAATTTGCTCAGCACTCTCGCATACCTGATTTACATTGACTTACCCTATCTCGATTCCAAGTGATCCAAGTGTGTTGGATGCAATTAATTATGTAGGTCAGCCACGTCCTCGCCGCAGGTGGCGTAGCTTCAAGGATGGTGCAGTTAAAGGACCGGCCGAAGCATGCCGAAGCAGATCCCACACTTTCTGAATCATTTTGAGAATGTCTTGAGGATGTGTGGCAGCTTTAGGCAGAATATGTGCGGGGCAGCACGCGCCCACATCCCAATGGGGCATGATGCTGCTGCACGCACGTCAGGAGCCATTCGGCGTTCAAGAGGAAGATGGAAAGGTCAAAGTAAACTTTTTCACATCGCAGGCGAGCAGAAAGTCGATTGACTGCATATTCAAGGACATATTCAACCCGCCTTCCTCTCGCTTCCAACCTGAAAGTTGCAACCTGAGATTGTAGATTGGTGTCGTGCCAAGGTTTAGCGAGCTCAAGAGTGATCCCAGCTGCGCGTTGCTCTACTGGAACCCGGAAACCTTGACCTACGCTGCTGCCTCAGAGGTTTACAGCCTTCAAAATCTTCAAAGATGCCTTCTAATCCTTCTATATCCTTTCATTGCTGAATGCTGCAGGTGACCTTTCAGGGGCGAGCAGAGGAAAAGTCGCCTTCAGAGGGAAACAACTTTTGGAGGGAATGGATGCAGATTCTGTACAAGGACTGGCACTGCACGGGATATATGACAAAAGATCCGAACATGTTGCAACATTGTCACGAGCCAGCCATTGGATTCGATTGGGGCATTGGCATTGGAATTTGGTGAAAGGATTTGACGATGTTGACTTCATTGTATGGTTCGGAAATGATAGAGACAAGGCATGCACATACCAAATGAACTTGGTTGTCAATCCAATCTTCAATTTCACGGAGTTTGGTAAGATGCTTTTAAATGCATTGTAGTCTTGATATGTTTGGAGGAGCATTCCTCTGTAGACTCATTGTAGACATGATTCGGGTAATCATGTTTTCCTTGCGGTCGCAAAGAGAAGCTGTCATTGAGTCTTCCAAAGTTAGGAGACTTGAGGACTGCGGCCCAGAATTTGTTCAGACAAGGATTATTGATGCTTATCACTTTGGACGCGAGTGTCCTGGTTGATCTACAGGAATCCTACAGGAATCCGTGCAAACAGCGAGGATTTCAAGAAGAACACCTAACTGCTTTTGCGCCATAAGCAATTGGCAAAAGGAGTATGGTGCATTGGGGCCAACAAGATCGTCACATGGGCCCGCAAACTGGCAGTGACAGATAAGAAGTCCAGGATCAGCTGAGGAGTGTGCAGGAGGTTCAGGCCATAGGCGCTGGATTCACTGCGATCTTGTCAAGATCAGCTCGAATTTCTGTAGCTCAAGGTGCTGAAGATTTGGAGGATGGAACTGTTAAAGTTGTTAAAGCTTTCACAATTTTCAGGCCTCGAAAGACAACTGTATAGCAGTTGCACAAGACTTCCCGCCCAAAAGAAGTTCACTGAACTCATCGGTGTAATTCCAACCCCCATGCCCTATCCCAAAATAGTTTGACCAAATGCCTTACCCAAGCCAAGCAAATGGCAAATTCATTTCTAGCAAGATTCTGCCCGCACTTCCTGTTTCATTTGCCGTAACTTACAATCATGCATCATCATTTATCCATATGGTCCATATGTTTTCCTGTTTGCCACATCCGCTAAGTATCGATGTTTGAATCATCTTAGGCTGCATGACATGTAGTATTCCATAGCCAGAAATGGCTGCAACTCAAGCGATGCTACCGCTAAAGGATCCAAAGCTGTACACTGCATGGCATTTGCATGTCCCTTGGATGCGTTGTGAGCCCATGCGGCGAGAATGGGGAGAGTTGCTATGTTTTTGATGTCAATCTACAACTAAGATGGGCTAAAAGGCATCATGACAAGAGAGCCAGCATCCCATCCAAACCACAGTGGTAGCTCAAAAGGTAGTTCTACAGCTTCAGCATGATTTGCAATGACAAATTTTGAGAATGCTGCTACTCAGTAGAGGCTTTGCCTAGCGGGGTCTGTGCCTGCAAAGGATTTCAAATGCCAGCTCAGGTGCAAAAAATCCAGGCACATTCGTGAACAGGGTGGATGTGTTAGAGCTGTCCCACGAACACAAAATGGGTTCGCGATCCCCACTGCCTGCATGTTGGCACTATGAGTTTAACCGCATCATCAATGTTTGATAAGTTCCTTGCAAACTTTGGATTCAAGCAACCTCAAGAGTTGTCACAGCCCGGGGAGGGCACGTGTGTGTGTGTGTGTCAAATAGGAATCAGAATAAGTAGGGCAAAGACTAGGACTTCAGCAGCGGTATTTTAATTTCTTTCGGCATTCTGGGCCACTGCTTGCAGGTAGTCAGTATTGGGTGCCTTGGCTGCATCATTCCGGATGCTGTTTTTTTTCAATCAGCGGCCCACTTTACTCCTGATTTGTGTGCTTGTGTGCGGTAGAGCCCTGGCAGTGTATTCATCCATCCATTGAAGTTTATGGTACCTATTGGTAAGGAGAAGGAAGAACTGGCAGGGCCAATCATAGAGATGCGGCCAGGGCTCATCCGACCCTCAATGCCACGGCATTGAAGTTGCTTCAACCGCATCCCTGAGCTCAGGCGCCTTGAAAGCTACCGCAAGGATTGGCGTCCAGTGGAACTTGAATGGGTCAATGATGGTTCCTGGAAGGTGCAACCTGCCAGAGTTTATATGATGTCAAGTGATGAAATGTCTTGGACATGTGTTGATAGATTTTGAATGAATGACATGAAAAATATGAAAAGGGATGTGGATCGCTTCGATGGTATAGAAACAGAAAGAGGTTGTGGTTGCTGGCGTTGGCTTTCATTGTGTTTTTTGTCTGTGTATGTGTTCTTGTGGGGATTTTGAAGGGAAGAACACGATCTGATCAAGCGAGTTGTGGGATGGCTGGGATGATGGTGACGACGCTGACTATGTCGGTGATAGAAGGGGCACCGCCGTTGGTAGCTAGGTGGCGCTAGATATGTTGATTGAATATGATTGAATATGATTATGATTACACTGATTACACTAATTTGTCTGCATTGTGGTTTAGAAGATTTTAGCACAAGAGTGGATCAGGACTGTGCAAGGGACCTCAAACCTTTGAAGACCTTTTGTCCACTTCTTGCTTTGGATTGCTCAGCATTGGCAGGTCGTATGTGATGGAACTGAGTGAGCCACACTAGACTTTGATTCCTGAATGTTCCCTCGTGTACGGCTGCAGCATGAGTCAGAAAAAGCGGAAAAAGCAGCAAACACATCAGGCTTTGATGATTGCAGATGTGGCTTTGAAGCAGTTTGAATGGGTTGGATAAATAAGTCTGCGGCAGTTTGGGTGTTTTTGTAGGGGTTGGGTTGAATGACACCTCGCAACAGTGCTACAGGTTTATGAGTGATTCAAACGAAACTACGCAGGAGACTGAGAACGAGTAATGAGCATTATATGATTATATGATAAATCTTTCGAAGCAACGTCTTGCGTTTGGATATGTTTGCATACAGTGGCATCATCCGCTGTGGCTGGAGAGATATCGATCAAATCTGTATGGTTTAAAGTTTAAAGGCCAACTAGCAGCAGGCTCATTTGTCTCCCAAAACTGGAAAGGACGTCGTCCTGTTTCTCCCAAGTGTGCTTTTGACATGTCCGGGCACCATCTTCAATTGCGCAAGGTGGTACGGATGGAGGGGGATTTGAGCATGAGCTGAAAGAAATTACCAACAACTGACATGCCCTAAAGCCACTGGAACATGTTCCAACGATTTCCAGTGGCACGTGTACACCCTCCGTCAGCTCCGCCCAATATCGCCACAGCAGCAGCAGCAGCAACAGCAACAGCAACAGCAACAACAACAACAACAGCAACAGCAACAACAACAACAACTACAACTACAACGACAACAACAACCACAACCACAACCACAACCACACCCACACCCACACCCACAGCGACAGCGACAGCGACAGCAACAGCAACAGCAACAGCAACGATGATGACGACGACGACGAGTAATACAAGTACGTTATCAGCACTAGTGCTTGCACTACTACAATTGCAGACGCAGTAGATGCAGTAGATGCAGTAGATGCAGTAGGTGCAGTAGGGAACCCCGCATACACACAATAATAAAGCCTCGGCTAGATGCCAAGCATGATTCACTGGCAAGCGGGCATCTTCGTCAATACTTGCAACCTCACATGGCATGAGCCGGTCATAGCCGGTCACATACTATGACATTGCTTGACATTGCCTGCTTTCCTGTCAATGCTTCCGGCTCTGAAGACGGCGGTCGGGGGGCAAGGCCGACGCAGTATAGTATAGCAAAGGGTCAAGAGGACACAAATAGTCATGTTGCCATCAAAGTTATCATGAAATGTTCATGGGGGGCATGGCAATTATCAATAAGCAACATTATGTCATTGCACTTCACTTTGGTTGTTTGGGTGCCAAGGGCCATCAGGTCCAGAGGTGGCGCAAGGGGATTGCAATGGCCGCGCCAACAGAGGATGAGCTTGAGGATTTCATTAAGGACCAGCGGTGGAAGGTGAAGAGATGTAGAGACCTTCAATTTTCCGCTATGAAGAGAGTTTCTGCCTCGAACCTTTTCTTTCCAAGACTGTTTCAACGCTTCGAGGCAAGCATGAAAGTCCTCCAGCAGAGCCTCCCAAGAGATGGCTCTAGAGTAATTTATCCTAATTCCCTCTCGTTATGGCCTAACATGAGGGGACAACAAGAGTTGGGGGAAGAGCAACGCAGAGCAGAAGCAAGACTGCGATAGCGCTTGGCAGTGTCTAACCAAAATCCATGACATCCTCTTGGATAGCAGATTGCAGCATTTACACCTGGGGAGTCCATATTTCAGTATTCATGAACTACAGGCCATATTTCTTGGCGATGCTCCAGAGCAAGTTGCACCAAAAAACGTCATACCCTGTAGCACTTGAGAGGTTATGGCTGAGCAGTGAGGCGCCAGGTGGGACATCCGGATGGGGCATCTGCTTTGATTTGCAGCACGCGCGTCTGGGAGGATAACAACGTGGACAGTCGAGCTGCGTCGGACTTGCGAGAGTGCAACGGGGAAGTCCAACGGAAGGTGCGGCATGGTGCAGCTCTAGGAGTGTGGGATGTTTGGACATGATAAACCCAGTACTGACGGCAGCTTTTCTATTGACCACTGAAGGGATGCCTGCTGCATAGGATTGCATAGTTCCCTGGCCACTGGCATTTTTTGAGTGAATCGGCCAATTTCTATCAATTTCTGGTACGTACCCTTTATTTACATTTGATCATATTAAATCATAGTAAATCCATGTAAATCCATAATCAGTCCGCTGGAGCCATTATCCATATTTATTACTATTTGTTTCTATTTGTTATATGTTGATGTTGCATATGGTTGCGTGTTATCTACCAAGATTCTTGGCCACTACTTGACCAAGATGAATCCATTGACCCCCTTGGCTCATGGTTCCAGGTCATTGCTCGTGGAGATCTCAGTAGTGCACGCAACCCTTCGGCCGCCTTGCTTGCACGCATCCGAGATGCGCCAAAGCCTCGGCTTTCCTTCGGCCGTGGTTGGCAAAAGTATCGTACATGTGCATTTGTAATTGTTTATGATTGTTTGTGCATGTGTGTCAATATGTATATATATATATATGTATAATTATGTATATATGTATATGGATATATATATAGAGAGAGAGAGTTATATATTTATATGTTTATATACACGTGTATATATATATATACACGTATATATTATATACATATACGTGTATATATATATATATATACATGTATATATGTAATATGTAATATAATATATGTGTAACAATATATATATATATATATATATTGTGTGTGTGCCTGTGTGCCTGTATGCGTGTGCATGGATTGATATGTGTATATATATATTCCATATTTAGTGTGTGCATAGATGTATATGCAGACTGTATAGATAGGGATATGGACAGGCATATATATAATTATATATATATACATAAATACGTGGTGTATCAAGATGTATCAAGCGCTGTACATGAGAACGGGGATTTGGGATAAGACCTGGCTGAGCTTAAAAGGCCGGTTTGAAACATGATCAAGATTGGCAAGTGGTTCCTCCTCATCACTTTAAAGGGATCGTGATCAAACGCGCTTTTGTGCTGAATTTATTGTGCGCGATGTGCAAGACACGGCAATATATGGAGTCCAAGGTTTGGGTATGGATGGGTATGGTTTAGGTTTGGGCTTGTGTATGATTGGGTTTGGTTGTGCACTTTCAGATGTTTGACGGCAACATTTCATAGCCTTTGGGAACATAGACTTTGTGCAGGATAATGCATGCTTAGAAAGCACCAGGCAAATTGGTTTTGCCTGCTGTCTTGCTGAGTGCGGCATGAGCGCCCCCGGCCAGTGACAGCCCTTTCTCATCTCAGGCGCAACAGTGGCTCAGCTCCAGTCTCCAGAGGCAAGGCAACAACTTCAATTGTGAATGAGCTGTCGGTCAGTAGGCGATTCCACCACAATGCTCGTGAATTTCGCGGCCTTTTCGTTGTTGACTTTGTGGCCTACGGAAAACTGAGTGTTTGTAGGTTAGGGGAACCACAAGAGCAGCAGCAACCCCGACCCCGGCGGCAGCAACAGTAGCGAAAAATTGTAACAGCTGAAAGTGTTGCCAGGACACCATGCGGGCTGGGGCCTTGGTGATTCCTACATGGGCGGCTTGATATGGCTTGATAGGATCAGAGTTGCGCAAGGATAGAATAGCCTCATCACAGGGAGCAAATGTAGGTGACATATCTAGAGAAAATTAAGACACTTGCATTTTGCTTCTGGTTTGGCGTTCCCGCAAGTTCGCCCACTACTGAAAGTTTTGATCGCTTTTGTACATCCATGCAGTTGTTTTCCACATGAGTTTTCCCACTCCATTTGTTTGATCCTTTGTGTGATCGCCTCGACCGAGGGGGGAGTACTCCAGAATTGGAAGAGTTGACCCCTCAGAGCGTGCATATATGAGTATAGTGAGTACTTGCTTTATGAGAAGGATTTGAGCAAAGTGAATCATGCATCATTTTGTTTTTTTTGTTGTGTGTGTGTGTATGTTGGACATGTGCTTTCAGATAAGTATCATTGCATGCAACATTAGCAAAATTCCAAGAATCACATCCGGCATTTGAAGCTTGACTGCCACTGAGGTTCATTGCGCACAACAAGGTCGATGAAAGCGCAGCAGACTCGCTAAGGACTATCTTCTTAAAGAATTACACCCACTGCGCTTCCAAAATTGCTGCTTCCTAATGGCTGATTTTTGGGAGCAACATGTTGGACCAGCATGAGTTTCTTGCATCACTTTAAGGTGCCGATAGCTTAGAGGAGCACCCATAGACTTGACATGACTTGACGGTCTGTCAAGTAGCACACTTTGACAGTGCAGGATACCCGCTCAGTAGAGGGAACCTCAATGCTGCAACCCGCAAGAATGTATAGGAATATCAGATTTCAGCCAAAACAAATGAAGTCCGAAGTGAGGCCCTTTCATTTGGCATCCAAGTGCAATTTCACAGGGGCAACATCACGACTTGCAGGAGCTGCTCCCCTGGTGTTCAGCGCACAGTCATTGCAAGAGGTGAGTTGAAGACAGCCGGGCTTCCCAAGAGTTTGGTTTGCACCAACCCTGTAGAATGTATCTCCGTGGCACCTCGACGCCTTGTCGTAGGTTTGACTGTCAGAAGCTCTGTCCAACAGTCAGGAACCCTACAAGGACTCAAGCTAGCAAAATCACCAGATAAAGTTTAATAGGTAATGACTTGCAAATCCTGCACTTCTTGGGAATAATCCATTGCCATGTTTCTATGCCAGCGGGTAATCAGAAAATGTTAGGCCCATGACACCATATTAATACTAGGCGGATCCAAGTGGAATAGAAAATTGGAGAACGCGTCTTACATAGTAACTTCTTTCTAGCCGCTAGCCTGTTCCATTGTCAGCTTGCCCTTTGTTTGCCGAGCTGCTAACAAGCCAGCACAGAAACAAGGCTAGAAACCCATCTTCTGCATTGCTCTCACGGATTCGAGACGCTAAGAATGGAGCCCGTGGTCCTGGCAGAGCTTGACAATTCTGATATGATTGGAGTGGAGTTATTTCCGCTGCTGATGAAGATACATTTGCCATTCTGATATCATTGGGTTCGAAAGGTTTGGATTCAAAAGGTTCGTGCACCTTGTCAGCCATGTGTCCAGAATCCAGGTGTCTCAGGCCCACGTAAGGCCAGATTTGAGCCATCCACCAAGCTGGTACCTTGCGAGGATTGACCGTGCTAGGTTCAACATTCCATTCGGCCGTGTGCAAAGTTCATCCCTGCCTTTGGCCATCAGCCACCAGATCTCCGGGATGACAGGTTCTGCAGCTCCGGCCGCAACAGGTGCGGAGTGGAAAGCCATGGAGGGATGAAAGAATTTGCTGGGGAAGCTCAGCAGGAAGCTTCATGATCGCTATGCTTGGCATCTATTGTAATTACATGTGATATCATGTAACTACCGTTAATTGCTGTACCTAATGTTTCTTTCAGTGCAAATTGGTAGTACTCGTAGCACGAGAATCACCCATGTTTCAATGACAGCTTTTGCTGCACCCAAGGCCAAGGGAGGACTTTGAATCAGTTGAAGCCCACCATCATGTGGAAGTCATGCAGCTGATGTGTTTGCAAACAACAGCTCAGCCTCCGAATTTTCAGACCATTATAACTATAACTTTAAAAAATACACACGCACACATACATTTACAATCATTTACATATATTATCGTTATATAGTTATATATATATGCCAGAAGTCAGAAGTATTTAAATTGTATACGTGCGTGGGTGAGAGAGAGAGAGAGGGTGTTTGCGTGCGTGCGTGTGTGTGTGTATAAGTGTGCTATTGGGCATGAAATGGTTGATATCAACACCTTACATCAGGGAACACCATTGTGAATTATGGCGTTGCCTGTCATTGCATCTAGCCCGGTGGTCTCTGAAAATATGGTTTCGCAAAATCCCACGGTTTACCGCTTTCCCTGTGAACTCTGCCGTGTTGGCGCTTGCAGACCCTGCCGCAGCAGCTGCAGCGGCGCACGCAGCCGCAGCTGCAGCCAACCCTGCCTTGGCAGCGGGCTACCCATACTACCCAGGCTGAAGGGATTTCAAGAAGCCATAAAAGGCAGCTACTGTATTCTGTTTGATTCAGAATCTCGAATGCTCTCACCCGGTAAGTTCCGCTCCGGGCTATGAGCAGCGGTGAGGGGGAGATACAGATGCAAGCGAACTTCATAATAGTGTGACCCAGCAGGTCCTGGTGAGCAAAAAAGCCAAGTGTTTGAACATATCTATCGTATGACCACTGTGAAGCCTGCAAAAAAACATGCGCCTGCGAGCCTGCGAGGCTATCCATACCCGTACATGGGAATGTATGGGTACCCGGGAATGCCCGGCTACCCACCTGGAATGCCGCCTGCGCAAGCTGTGCCAACATCTGCGCCAGATCGCCGCAGCCGGAGCCGTAGCCGCAGGCCTGGAGGTTTCAATGGGCTTGGCTCTCAATCTATCCGGTCAAATTGTTAGGAAGAAACGTATTGGAGAGGATTCCGATCAAGTTGTTGACCACTTGATTTGTCCTAGGTCCTAGACGTTTTGGATGTTCTTGGCAGAAAGTGCCCCAACCTGGAGCTGTTCAGTGGCACTGAGTGCTTTAGGTTTCAGAAAGATTCGCCTTTTGAGCGCAGGAGCTCCAGTTCTGGCAGGAGAGCCAGGAAGAAGAAGAGAGACAGGAGAAGGGGCAGGAGTAGCAGCTCCTGAGTGGCGGATGGAGCATTCAGCATGCAGCATGCATGAGGTTAAGTAGCAGTAGCTGAACGGAGCTTCAGCCTATCTGGGCGTACAAAAAAATGCAAAATATGAAGTTCCTTTTGGATGTCAGAAATCAACGTTGTATGATGTTAAATTATCGGTTCGTATTAAGAAAAGAAATATAAAGCAATAAAACATACATTTGATACCAGTAGTACCGCGCAAGGCGGTGGCGGGAGTTTCAAAAATAGGAAGCCTATAGGAGAGCTTGGTTGTTGTGAATCAGGGATGGCAGAGCGAAGCCACTGATGGACTGAAAGGTGCTTGATCTCTCTCTCTCTCTCTCTTTCTCTCTTTTTCTCTCT
>Ga0126342_10019276_pt1 | contig 11604 bp, 11 predicted proteins | sample Cyp1metagenome_FD_92528 | JGI IMG/M metagenome (GOLD analysis project Ga0126342, IMG submission 92528) | Coral microbial communities from Lord Howe Island, Old Settlement Bay, Australia - Cyphastrea 1 metagenome | ecosystem: Host-associated > Invertebrates > Cnidaria > Coral ... | reverse complement strand
TAAAATACATGGGCAACCTCACCGCCCATCCATTGTGCCACTTCCTGATTGACAATCACGCATGGCCAAAACCACCAGAAAAGACTCATGAATACAAAAGCATGAGCTTCACACAAACCAAAAATGACTGCCAGGAGGCGCGCTGAAGCCCCCTCCTGGCGCTGTGTCTGGGCCCGCCATTAAGTTGTGGTAGTTGATGAATGCCTCTACCCTGGCTGTGGCAGGCCTTGAATTACCCCGGCAAGAGGCCCCAAACAGATCCAAACAGCGCAGGGGGGATGGGAATTCTATGTTTCAAATATAAGCGGCAATAGCTATGGAACAAATATAGGATGCGTGTCAGGCGCAGCGGCTTTATTGGCCGCGGTACTTTGGCGTATAAGACCTTGGCTGCGATCATCACAAGCAATGGTGTACGAGACTGGTCGCGCACAGTTGGTGCTTTGGATCAGGCGGTTGCGCGCTCAAGACAAAGGGCACTGCAGCAAGCAAGAAAGCCGATGCGAAGACATAAAAGAGGATGGCGCAAGATCATCAAAGGAAGGACATGGACAAGACGTCAAAGAGAATGGCTCAAGATCTAGAACGTCCCAGGAGCATGCCAGAAGAACTTCCACATATGCAGCACGAATGCAGAGCAGCTTCAAGATCTTAATGCATGGGCCTCTTAGGAAGAACCTGTTAGACAGTGCAAGATATGCAGGACAAGACAAGACAGACGAAACACGACAGTACAGGACGGAAATTTGTGAAAGACAAGCGAAAATGGAGATGGGGTGGACATGTAAAGCAGCAAGTAAGTCCATAAAGAAGAAGTTTCTGAAATGCACATGCCATGTAAAAGGACGAATGAAAAACAGGTTGCTGACATGTGTTGGTAAAGGAAAACAATGACAGAGACACGATGAAAGAACAGGAGGAAAATAGTTATAGTTATAGCGTTTTCGAAGACCACAGGAAAAGGATCAGCTGCGGCGTCCTTTTGTCCTTGCAGCGCGCGGGCATCAACCAACATGCGGTCGCGAAGCGGTTGCGCAACCACAGATCGCCCAAGTGGGCGAAGCGACAGGAAAGCCATCATGGCGCACAACCGCAGCCATTAGTGGCCGCGACGGCGCGCATGCCATGTAAAAGAAATAGCTTGTAACACAAAGAGCACCCTGGTGAGACATGGCGCACGCCGTGTATCTTGCAACCACAGCTCTGCGGCAGAAGCAACTTTGCGCGCCATTGTTAGGGTGGCGGTCGCAGCCCGGCAACGAGAACTGTGGAAGGACGTTAAAGTTGCCGCTCTGAACTGATCAATGGCGTCATGTCTTTCCGTTGCGCCGGGCCCAGATGTCCCAGGCCCCGTCGGTTCATTGGAAGCCAGCACATCACGAGAACGAAGGAGCAAGGAGCTTCGTTGAACCAAGCCCAAGGAAGAAACAGCTGCTATGGGAGGAGGAGGACCTGCATCCACTCGCCATTCAATTGTCAGCGCAGACGAAGCCTCTGCCCCTACTCTGTCCACGGCAGTGCAGAAGCCCAACTGGGACGGATCGCCTGTCCGGTCACAGCGGGGCACGGCAGCCCAAGGGATCAGCGACGTCTGCAAAAAGATCAAGAAGGCTTTGTGGGAGCCTGCGCAATCGAAATGCGCTTGGACAGTGCGCGAGAAGCATTTTATGCGAAAAATTACAAGTAAAATGCCGCAGGCCAAGACCGGGGACCACACTTTGTGCGAGCCTGCGCAGTCGAGATGAACGTCGACATTAATTGCACAAGAAGCATTTTATGCGAATTTACCAATAAAATGCCGCGGGCCAAGACCGGGGACCACACTTTGTGCGAGCCTGCGCGGTCGAAATGTACTTGGACATTGCACAAGAAGCATTTTTATGCGAAAATTCAAGGTAAAATGCCATGGACCAGCTGGAAAACCCTGATCAAACACCGGCCTTTGCACTTACCGCAAGAATCCCTCAGCGTGGACACACTGTTTGGGGATGTTTGGGGGAAAAAAAGATATTCTTTAGAGAGCGCTTGCTAGTCACTTTTAATCCGAGACGGTGAACATTACCACCAAAAATCGCCAAATATCAGAAAATAACCGACGACACTCCCACAGCAACATCCCCAACGAACTTCGTCGCAGAGAGTCTAGCTCCATCACTTGTTCTTCCGATAGGCTCAAACAATGCACAGCAGCTGGCACTGTGGAATGCTTGTCTGCCCATGATACGAATGGATCTGAAATGGATGCAGGTCCCCACGAGGCAGGTGCTGGCAAAGCCAAGGTCCGAATGTGATGTTCTTGCCGTCCTCTAACCCAAGTCACAAAGTGGCGCCATGGTTGCCAAACTATCCTTGGGCGGTGGCTCAGGCCGGCTACGTGCTGTTTTAAGTTGCTCTGAATAGGATCAATCAGGACCACCCAAATCCAATTAATGATGCATCTTTCATCTTGGGTGAATTTCATGCTCTTTCCCAAATCCCAACACGAAAACATAGAAAACCATGGGGCGAAAACGTCGACACCAAACAGTCCAGTTTCTTTTGCAAGGTGCCAAGCTCATCCAACAGTTTGAAGAAATTTGGATACTCTGAGACCACCACATGGGGTCCAATATGCACCGGATCACGCGTCACTCCATCGATCCAGCTACGTGCTCGACCACCAAGGATGGAACGACTTTCCAAGACTCTGACTTTCAAGCCACTTTTGGCCAAAGTGACCTCATCGCGCCAAGGCTGACCACTTCCTCAACACCTACTCAACACCTTCAATTGCACCTACTCAGCCACGTCTGGATCGTTGAGCATCTCAATCTGCTGCAAAAACAACAGCAGTTACTTCAGTAGCTAGTAGCTATTTCAACTGTAAGACCTATAGCAGCTATACGCACACACGCACATATATCACATCATCGACGTTGGGTTGCATCCCTTAGCAGAAGCCAAAACACTGCTGCTGCTAAACCAGCAACGCCACCACCAACCACCACCACGTCCACCGTATGTTTGTCTGCCATGGCAACTGAGTTGAAGGGCTCGAGGTAAGTTGCTTGGTCCGTTTGTGTGACCGAACAAGGAGACAAACCCCAGGTATTTGGCTAAGTAATTCTTTGACTTCACAGGGTGATGATGACCCCGCTGATGAAAATTATGGACCCAAAATGAAATGAGTCAAAACATCTCATGCTGGCGCTTGCCTTGTCCTGAAATCTTTTGTAACGTCTTCTCTGAAACATCGCATGCGTAACCTCACACTGAACATGGATGAACATGGGGTCAATAGGCATCACTGGGCCAATGGGGCCAACCTGTTTCCTTCAACCTCTTCTGCTTGTCGCGTGGCCCAGGTTGTTTTTGCTCACATTTGTGTCAGCGCAGGATCTCGGAACAACTGCTGTTCAATTCAGATGCGTCAGTGACTTCAATAATAATAGCTACCTACCTACCTACCAGCTCCGTACCTATGTATATAATCTTATCCGATCCCGTCTAATCCCGTCCAATCTCTATCTATCTCTTTATCTGTCTATCTCTATCTATCTATCTCTATCTCTATCTATCTCTATCTCTCTCTATCTCTCTCTCTCTCTCTATGTCTCTCTATCTCTCTCTATCTCTCTCTATCTATCTTTATCTATATCTCTATCGTTCTCTATCTATCTCTATCTCTATCTCTCTCTATCTCTCTCTATCTCTCTCTATCTATCTCTATCTATCTCTATCTCTATCTATCTCTATCTCTATCTATCTCTATCTCTCTCTATCTCTCTCTCTATCTCTCTCTCTCTCTATCTCTCTCTATCTCTCTCTATCTCTATCTATCTATATCTCTATCTATCTCTATCTCTATCTATCTCTATCTCTATCTATCTCTATCTATCTCTATCTCTCTCTATCTCTCTCTCTCTATCTCTCTCTATCTCTCTCTATCTCTATCTATCTCTATCTATATCTCTATCATTCTCTATCTATCTCTATCTCTCTCTATCTCTATCTATCTTTATCTCTATCTATCTTTATCTCTATCTATCTTTATCTCTATCTCTATCTCTATCTCTATCTATCCTGTCTATCCTGTCTAATCTATCCTATCTATCCTATCTATCTATCCTATCTATCCTATCTATCTATCTATCCTATCTATCCTATCTATCCTATCTATCCTATCTATCCTATCTATCCTATCCTATCCATCTATCCTATCTATCCTATCTATCCTATCCTCTCCTATCCTATCCTATCCTATCCTATCCATCTATCTATCTATCCTATCTATCCTATCCTCTCCTATCCTATCCTATCCTATCCATCCATCTATCATATATTCCTGTTCCTAAAGTTATTCCTATCATCGATTTCAATCTATTACTATTCCTCTCTCTCATTCTCTCATTCTTTCTCTCTCTCTCTCTCCCTCTCTGTTTCCATCGCCGTTTTCTATCTATTCCTATCTATTCTTGCTTATCTATCTGTGTCTGTCTATCTGCCTGCCTGTCTGTCTGATCTTGTTGTAGGTGAAGAACATGTAATTATGCATCTACATATGTACGCAAACTTCTCTTGTCTGAACGGCAATTGAATGGCACTTTTTCAATATACCCACTGCATCCCACTGCGCAATAGAGTTCAACGGAGGGTGTGGACTCCTCGGCGAAGGTTATATAATGTCACATGAGTCACATGTTTGTGGTTTATGAACAGTCAACCTAACGGACCAAACATAACAGCATTGTCCGTGTTACAATCGTTCCAATGTCATGATCTTGCACACATGCCACCCAACAAAAAAATCATTCCCAAGCACTGAACATTCTTCAACTAGCAGGCAAAGGAGGTCCCCTGCATCCCTTCTTCAACCACTAATGGGTTCTCAATCACCCTTTGAAAGGGTGTCGAGCTACAGGGCTAAACATCCTTAACCTCCGACTGTGGCACTTGGACCCCGCTTGACATTGCAGGCTACTCTGGGCACCCAGTCTCATAGTCTCAAAAGCCGAAACATCCTCGCTGGTTGATAGTGAACTTCTTCCCCAGCAGTGGGGAAGTTGTTCAGAAAAATCGAGACAAAATAACCATTTTGCTTTTTTAAATAAATTTGAAGTAATGTTCTCAAGAGGTAACGGAGATCCACCTGGCCCATGTCATCGGAGACATCTGACCTGTGCTGTGCAGCACAAAGCCCGGTTTCACCAAGCGCGTGAGTTTTTGTTTTTTTTTAATATATATATATATTATAAATATACAGTATAATTATTAATTAAGAATCCTCCCTTTGTGTTGCCTAGGGACCTTTGGCCCGCTCATTATATAGGACAATTTGCTCTATAAAATGGAAAGCTAAGGTGTAAACGTAAACCCATATATTCTCTCTATGAAATGAGGTGCCAAGCAAAACCATCAAAACCACATACCTTCCTATATTATCCTATATTATGACCCAAGTTTTTTAGCAAAAGTTCCCAGGGATTTTGACCCCAACAAAAATATTGTCTATAGAATGTCCCTGCTCAACTTGGAGGGTTTAGTTGGGATGTAAGACAAACGCACAACAAGTCACCTATAAAATGGAATTAGGAACACTCAAGTATGCTGAAGTTAAGGCCCCTTTGGCCTGCAAATTAATTATGGTGCAACCAGGGTCGTGCGAAAATAGGTTGCCCGTTTAAAATAAAGGCGCTAAGAAAAATATGAAATTTCAAAATAAGGATATACTCAAAAAGTCGACTTTTTTGGGACCTCCAATTTTGATTCTGACATAAGGTTGTCATCTAGAAACAAATGAAACTAAAAAAAGTGGTGGGTCGTTTACCATGATTATATAATATTATATATATATATATATATTACTAAGAGTGTGCTACAATATTGTTCCACATACAGTATTGTTTGTTCATCATATTATTCTTTTACATCTGATGATCTTCTAAAATATTGTAATATGTCCTGTCCCAACATATCTTGTTGCATGTCAGGACAACCCAACACTCTAACATTCTAAAAATATATTAGCATATCCCGTCCCTATCTACCTCTACATATTCCACACATCTTTGGTATTGGTGAACTTATCTCAATCTATCTGCATTATCCGACCCGGTAGCACCCGTCTGCAGAGGCAAAGCCTCACCACATTGCCACCCATAAAATGCCCTGCAAAACTTGTACAGTCCGCGAGCGATGACTTCACACCCAAACTGACACCTATAAAATGCCCTGCAAAGCTTGTACAGCTCGTTTTTTTGTTTTTGTTTTTAAAGTTTTTTTGGTTTCTGGTTTGTTGTTAGTTTTTTGAAGGGGTGGCAAAACAACACAGAAGTGAAGGACCTAGACCTAACTCTTTGCCAGTTCTCCCACCTTAGGGGTTGCAAACTTGCTTTTGCTTGATTTTATTGTTTGCTTTGGGCCTGTGGTTCCATTAGAAAACTATGTAAAAAACCATGGCAAAAAGCAGGTATCACTGGAGGAAGCTTGGGGGGTTTGGGACGCAGATTAGGCAATTGTGTCTGTTTATGTAATTTTTCAAAACCTGTGTTGAACAAATGCAAAAATATAGGCAGCCAATGAATGCGTAGAACTGATTTTGATATTGACATTGTTGACTCAAACCCTTGGGTTAACACATGTTTAAACATGAAAAGGAGTGATGCATCTCTTTGAAGTGGGTGCTACCTTCAACAAGTGCATTGCTACATTTCTTTTAAATGGTAGAGCATCCCATTGAAGTAGGTCATGTCTTAGTCTACTTCTATGTCAAAAATGAACCCTCTTGCACATGCAGTGCCCTTTTCATAATATATTTTCTTGAGTGAAGAACACATGGTACATGTAAGCACGTTAAAATATGTCCTTCACAATTGCACATCATTTTTCTGCTGAATGCATAATGTGATATTCTTCCAAGACAACGAACCATATTTTGGGAATAACACCCTTTGGTGTAGGCAGCTCCCCTCATGAAAAATATTGTAATTTGAAGAATGTGCATCTTTAAGTCTTAAGACAATCAAACATTGTTTGAACATATGGTATACTGTATGCATGTAGCACTCTTTTGAAAGAGTATGGTCGTCCTTGAAGAATCTGTTGTTGAATTTGTGCAATACCCCCTTGATATGAGTGAGATATTTGATTAAACAAAAAGATTATTGTTGGATTGTATTGAAAACATTTCTTTAAGTGAGAGTTGTCTAAATGAAGGCTGGGCTGACCTGACCAAGGGGGAGAGTACACATGTCAAACAAAAGCAATCCAGTTTTCCAAGAATGCTGCTTCTTCACAGGATTCTTTTTTTGCAATACAGGACAATATTCTGTTGTTCTGTGGTCAGAAGCGAAAGAGCATTCTTTAATACTGCTCACAGTTTCAAACATATTAATATCGCACTTTTGAAAGCGATGCTCTATGTCAATAATACTGCATATATTATGCAGAAATGTTGACTTTTCTAAAAGGGGTACTGCTCCTTTGAAAGGAGGGTTAGATATCTGGAAATGCGTGCAACTTTTTAAGGAATACTTCATATTTTGTTTGGATATTGTTCCTGCAAACACACGCACACTGCATTGCCCCAAAGGAAGATTACTCTTATTCAGAAGGGCATGGTTGTTTTGAAAACTACATTTGTTGGCAGGTATGGGGATGTTGTAATTAGGTTGAAGTCAGCTAGCATATTCTGCAGAAATTGTGTTTGTTGAAGGGACACTGTAGTAGCATTTATCTAAGGTAGAGTGAACACCTGACACTTCTTCAAGCAATACATGTTCTCTACTGGACATGAACACAGCTTTATCTATAGCTTAAGCTTTAATGTGATTACAATTTTGAACAAAAATATAAACAAGTGCACTCCCACAGCGTCCTGCTCTCATTCTTTATTACAGTATATTCTTTGCTAATATTATTGGTTCATATGGATTCATATTGATCATATTGTATATATGTCATCTTGAGATATGTTGAGATAATCATTTTCAAACTGAGTCTTTCCACCAGAATACGTAACATGTGTTGAACAATCCTATCTTCTCTTTGATTCGGCCCTCCAAGTGATTCAAATGCTTGGCTGCCACCAACCGTTCCGTATGATCGTTCTGTACTGGGTGAGCAACAATTTTACCTCGAAGACCGTTGTCTCCTGGAAACAAAGCAGAGATTCTCCATGCAGGCGGCTACGCTGCATCCAAAAATGATAAACATGCACGTGGTCTTGCTCATGTCCAGCATTGTTCGGCCATGATGGACTTATCCTAGGGCGCCAGGAGCACTTAAACGGATCCTCAAGATATAAATGGATTAGATGTCAAATAGATGGGAAACAGACTGTTGCCAGAGCGCAAAAAGCTGAGACTTTTCTGAGGTCGGAAGTCTCTTCGGAGCCATCGGAAGATGTCTCTTCCGACTCACTGGCATAAGCACCGAGGAGCCTAGGTCTTCAAATTTGAATGTGCAAATTTGATCAAATTTGTAATTGACCAGGCAACCTTTGGTCGAGGGACATGCCTTACGAAACACGAGAGCCTCCATGCATGTTCAAACTAGTTCTCAAAGTGGAGTTTGATGAACGTAGTACACACCAAGCCATGCCCAACACATGGCCAATACTAATTCAGGATGTCCATGGATGTCCCGTGTCTTACAGCATTATTTTTGCCAAGAAGCGGATTGTCTAGTTTCCTCTTCTTGCGATGGTTCACCGCAAGTCCCCGGAGTAGCCTGCACTGAAACAACTACTGTACAGTGAAAGAGCAAGCTATCTCTCTCAACTTGCATCTTGTGTGAAGATCTAGTCGAGATCCAACTCTTCAATACATACCAGTAGTTTTCTTTTCAACTTGCTTTAGAAGTGTAGAAAGGATGTAGAAACGATTTGAAGCCCAGTTCATCCCAGTTCAAGGTGCCAGTTGTGCTGTTTGACTTCACCTTGCCTGGACACCTCCTTCGCCTGCTCAGCAAACGGCCAGCAGCCAAGCGAAGCCACAGCGGCATCGCTAAGACGCCAAAGCTGCGGGTCGTTGTGGAGGTTCTTCGCAACCTGGTCACCAATTTGTTGACCCCAAAAATTGAAATGATAATTTAGCACATGGCTGCTATATTATGTGCTATTATCAGTATCAGTGACAGGATATTTACAAAACATGACAAAACGCCTCTATTAGACTTTATGCAGGACTATATTTTGATGCATCTGCTTCTCTAGCACGCAACCAGAAACTGAGCAGATCGTGAAACTGAAAACGGCAAGGCAAAGCTGGCGAAGTTGTCAAGGAAACTGTTGCATTCTTGGCACTGCAATCGGTGAGTGCGTTTCTCTCTCTCTCTCTCTTGCTTGCTCTGGGTGGACTAACCAGAACCACAAATGTCAAGTGTCAAGAACCCACCGAGGCGGGCAGCTAGACAAAATCCATCATATTCATTCATATTCCACATAATCCATATAGTATCTTAGTATCATATAAGCCATCTTCAAAAATTGAGACAAGGCGCATGCTTTTCAATGAAAGCGTCACGACCGTCTGCTCCAAAGAACTCCTCCCTCGAAGATCTCCACACACCTGACGTGAGCAGGCTGATACTATGCGTAGATGACATAAGTATCAAACACACCAACAATCAATTAGTCTCAATTAGTCAAGAGAGTCAAGACAGGATCATGTCTTCAAAGCATCTTCGCATATCTTCGCCTTCCACCTCAACCAGTGGAGAAACTTTCTGCTCCATGGCGGAGTCAGGCTGGACCTCAGGCGTGGTCGTGTCTCCAAAAGTTCCCCCCCGAAAGGTATTGCCAAGAACCTATCGGCTCCCTCCAGGATTCAAATGTTGTTTGTTTTAGTGCCCGTCATCCTTACGCAATACAGGGTCACTGAAAGATGACGTTGGAAGCCTAAGCCAATAAGAGTATGTTCAGATATGTTCAGTGTGAATGTCTGACAATGGTGAAAGCGCTCCTTAACCAAGGGACAGCTGAAGCAAAACAAGCATCTACAGACAAACGATGCTCCCTGAAAATGGCGGAGTCTGGAATGGCGGCCAAAGGAGTCATGCCTAGGCTGTCTAAGTGGGGCAGGGTGTCAGACATTTGGTTTTGAAATCATTCCAATTTGTCTTCTGACACCCTTGGAAACAAACTTTAAGCAAGACTGACTGGCTAGCTCGTTTGAGCATCAGGAATGCACACTTTGCAATGCTAATGCAATGCATATGCAATGCTATTTCGTACATGGGGGTAAATGCGACGAGGTGCACTCCCCATTGACGAGATCATCAACCTTTGCAGGATTTAGGGCTCAACGAATTCGCGACAAACTCGAAGAAGCGCAACTTATCAACTCCAAAACAGTTCAAAGGTTGCATCAAAATTAAAAGTATCCAGGAACATTATGCGTATTGTGCAAACATTGCACACCCACGATGGCAGTTTACTGGACAGAAAGGCCAACAAGCAGCTTGGACGTTGAAATCGCCGGCGGCAATCAAACTTCTGCCTGCAACGCTAGGTTTCGCAGAGAGCTGCAAGAACTTGGCAGCCTCTTTTATGCTGTCACCTGGGGTAGCTGAGGACATGCTTTTCCAGGGTGATGTGTACGTTTGGCCAATTACACTGGGTAGAGCATCTAATAATACATAATGGATCAATGATCAATAGTATATTTATGTATATATATGTTATCGGCACAAGTATCTCCACATATATGATATTGTTGAGGATGAAAATGAATATGAGCATAGAGATGAAAAAGAAGAGGAGGATGAATATGATAAGGATGAACATGAAAAATAAAAAAAGAAATGATGATGATCATGATGATGATGAGATGAGATGATATGATATGATACGATAGGATTCCAAACTGACTGCTTTGAGGGTGACCCCCTTCGAAGGGAAAATCAACTCTTATCCAATCTTATCCACTCATATCCCCTCTTATCCACTCTTATCCACTCTTATCCCACTCCTATCCCACTCTTATCAACTCTTATCCACTCTTATCATATCTTATCGCACTCTTATCCAACTATGATTCACTCTTGATCTTAAGAGTGATGTTGTTCACTCTTCTTCACTCTTATCCAATCTTAACAAAAATGGTTTTCAGGATCAATGGGATTTACAGTATCTTGATTTGAACTGGTGTATCAATGGGAGAGATGGTGGCCCAAAATGAATCTCAGCGAGAAAGATTGGGGTGCTCGGGTCGACTTCAAAGTGGCACTGGGGGCACCAGTCAAACTCTAGCCAGCTGTAAGTTTGCATGTCCAAGCGCAGTGGGAATTCTGTTGACATTTGGCAGCGTTCTAGGGAGGAGAACACAGTTGGGAATATTCCAAACATCGGCAACAAATGAAATCATTGTTTGATCTTAGTCTGTTTGTGTAAAAGCACCTCACATAAAACACACATGTATAATAGTAATGTACGACAGCGTTGCGGCTCAGGACAAAAAGTGCTTGGGTTGTCTAGCTTAACGGTTGTTTCCCCATTGTTTAGGTTTATCAGTCCATTTGGGTGTAATAGGAATTACCCCAGCTGAAACCTGAAAATACAGGTTATCAGCCGTAGTCTCTAAAGCCATGGACAAGTCGAATGATGCAATTGGTGGTGGTGCCCTT
>Ga0126342_10019275_pt1:0-10000 | contig 11605 bp, 7 predicted proteins | sample Cyp1metagenome_FD_92528 | JGI IMG/M metagenome (GOLD analysis project Ga0126342, IMG submission 92528) | Coral microbial communities from Lord Howe Island, Old Settlement Bay, Australia - Cyphastrea 1 metagenome | ecosystem: Host-associated > Invertebrates > Cnidaria > Coral ... | reverse complement strand
AACAGAACACCTCAACATTGCTTAGACACCGGTGCATGTATATATATACATATATACACATTTTTGGGTTTGAATGCCCCTGAATATCCTAATGATTTGCACTTATATATGAATAATTATCCCAATGTTTATTGCTAAATATGGTCAGGTTTATAGGTTCATGTATGTTAACCTCCCAATGCTTGGGAGTTCAAACGCCCTAATGTCGGTGAGACTATCCCCAAGACTTTTTTTTCCATGTAAAATGCACAGTAGCTTCTTTATAATACGTCAACTCTAGATCATGTACCCTATGGTAATTTAACATAGCTATATGGAAAATCACCATTTTTTTAATGGGAAAAATCCACGAACTAAATGACCATTTTCAATAGCAAACTGTTAGTTTACCAGAGGGTAAACCAATTCCTCTAAAGCATGTTTTATGGCAGCTGTTTTTCACACTGGTGATTTTTGAAAGCATGGATCCCATGAATCGGTGGAGGGTGGACCTTTGCGGCTTCAAGGCATGGATCTTTACAGTGCTGGTGATTCTGCTGGACCCGATGCTTGGAAGATCCTGGAGAGGCTGCTGGGGTGCCATTTTTTGCTGGGAAATGTTGGGAAAATCATGTAAAATAATGGTAATTTAATGGTAATCTATGGCCATGATGATAATTAATCAATTATATGTTGGTAATCAATTATATGTTGGTAATTTAATGGTAATTTAATCAATGGCCATGCTGGCCAGGAACCAATTTATTGGAGGTACCGATGTGCATTTTTTTAAGGCCTATGTTTTTGGCCGATGTTTTTGGGAATATCCCAAGAAAATATGGTCACAAAAATGGTACGTTTACGTACCTCCAATTTAGGATCCCGAATTTCCCATTGATAGGGGGTTTTCATGGATTTTCCATTGATATGTTTGATGACCGGATGGTAAAGCCAATAATTTGACAGGAAGCCAAGGCCCCCGAATATAGGGACTTTGGTAAACCCTTAAACCCAATGGTAAATTTCAGGGAACATTTTATTTTTCGGGGGGTTCCTCATGCAAATCCAAGGGAGATATTGGGATGAGGTGACTATGTGGTGTGGTAAACCCCATAAACCTACCATTGGGGATGATTTTTACAACTCATTTAGAGTGATATTGGAAATGGTTGATTATTGGGTTTATGGGTTTAACGCCATATACCACTATGTAGTGTATATGTGTATAATATCACTGGACAACAAATATATATAGCAATATCATGAGATGTATATATATATATAATATGATTACATAGGTGTATACATATATCTATGTGTACATACATATATATATACATACACTATATCACATATCATGATATCACTATACACACTATATATATATACACTATATATATACACTATATATATATATATATGTTGATGATTGTATATATATATATATATATATGTACAGACCATATCACTAATAATCATTCTAGATTATTCTATAATAAACAGCATATATGTCTATTATCTACAATATACCACAAAAATGATAATCACCATGAACATACTATAATTAGAAATATGTTTATGACTATGATTATTTATACTGTGAATATCTTTGGGTTTATGGGTTTAACGCCGTATGCATACATATATCATTACATTGGTATATATATATATACACTGTATACACTATATCACCTATCATGATATCACTATATACACACACACACACTATAAAGGTTTCGGCTGAGGGGAGCTAGGCGTGTTGTTAGGCCCCCCGGTCGCTTTACCTTAGCGGTTTGCTGTGAGCGATAGCAGCCGCGGGCTTTTGGCAATTCTTTGCCTTTTGCTTCTTGAGCTCTGCTGGTACAGTGCAGACCAGCACCTCCTTCGCTCATTGTGATTGCCCACACGTCCCTGGTGCCGGTGAAGTACCTCTAGGCCCTGGTGTATGTGTCGGGCACATCCTCTCTTCCTTGCCATCTTTTTGATTCTGCTGAAGGTGATTGAGTTCCCTTGGTCTTGCAACGGCTCTCCCTGGGCAGCGCCGTGCTGCACGCAGGGCTCGTGCCAAAGCCCGGTTGAGGTTCCATCTGCATTTGAAGGGTCATTGCATTTTGGATACTCCTGGACTCTTGCGCATCAAGCACACCTTGGATCATCATCATTCCAGAGATCCGGCACTTATCCGCCGCATCAAAGCAGAGATGGCTTCGCAAAAGACGCCGGCGTGGAAGTGCGCGGATTGCAGACGTATGGTGAAGGGCAACGACCTTTACTGTCCTGCTTGTGGGCAATACTGGCAAGACTGCATGGACAGCACATTTCAGGAAGCTCCGCGACATGCTACTCCTACGCGCCATACGAGCTATCGTGGACAAGGACAAGCCGCCGATTCCTGGAATTGGAACCAACGCCGACCTTCGCAGAGCCCCAGGCAAAGACAGCGTCCCAAATCTCGACATCATCAGGGAAAAGGTGGTGGACAGCAGCAGCACAAAGGGAAGGGCAAAGCCCAGCACAAGAACCTTGGAAAGGGTCAAGCCAACGTCACTGGCAAGGGCTCGAATCCACATCAGCTTGGGCAAGAGGGGATGGCGCCATTGCCCCCACCGCCGCTGCCTCCACAGGCAAGCTTCTCGGATCCCATGTGGACGCAGCTGCAAACTCCTTTTCCCATGTCGGGAGCTCCCACTCTAGACTTGCCGGCTCCACCTTCGCTGGCAGAGTCCAAGTTGCAACAGGTGTTGGGAGTTTTGAGGAAAAATCAGACAGAGCTCCCACCAGAGGTTGCAGAAGTTGTCAAAGACACAAAAATCACAGACGGCTTGAACAAGATACAGAACATGCACGATGCCATAGAGAACCTTGGAGTAGCGCAGCAAGAGTTCGAGAAGGCATGTTTTGCCAGAGCACAGAACCTGGCTTCATGGAGGCAATTTCTGCATCTTTCAGTTCAACGCTGGCAGGAGTATTCTCAGCACTTTCTGTCTCAAGAGAGGCACAATCTGGATCAGATTGCGCAGGCCAGGGAGACTGTGAAGCAAGCGCAGACTATCTTCAAGGAGCTTCAAGAGAAGGGAGTCATCACGGTGGACTCAGATGGCGACCCAGCCCTGATGGAAGAGGAGCCTGCTGCCACCAAGACAGAAAGCTCCAAGAGAATCCAAGATGGACTGGAGCATTTGACTCAGTCATTGGAACAGCTTGCCAACCAGGCAGACTTGGAGTTTGCAGCAGAGCAGCAACAGAAGAAGCGTGCGAGAAAAGAAGAACCAGAAAAGGACGGAGCTGCGCCCTCCGATTCTGGCACTACTCCTTTGCCATCCATGCAGCCTTTCGGCAAGGCTCACAGTCGATGACAGCACTGTATCACTGTGGACAGCCAGCAACATCCGGATGCCTTTTCGATCTTGGACTAGGTTGGAGGCACACCATCATTGATGAACCCAATTTTGTTTCACCTTGGGAAGCCTCCTCTTGCGCTTTGGAGCTGTCTTTCCAACTTGGCACCCTGATGGGTCTGGGGACCCGTCAGGATACAGCAAAGCCAATCAAACGTGCCGGCATTTTGCGGGCCCATGGCCTTCGGCCTACCTTCAATGACCAGATTGAGGTTTTCATTGGTCTTGAGGATTCATTGAGTATGTCTTCTTTGAGCATTGCCCATGATGAACTCCACCGTCCCCATGCGAAGCCGTGGGGCTGGTATTTTGCTTGTGACACATGGGACTATGACTTCAATGATGACTGCTACCGTTCCCGAAAATTGAATCGATGCAGAGAACCATGGGCCTCTTCCATGTCGATCTCGCGTCCATTTGGGTATATCACCTTGCGCACTACTGATGCATGGCACAATCCATTGCCTGATGCAGCTCCTCCAGATCAACATGATGGAGCAGATGACATTGATCCAGACCTCGATCCTGCACAGGCACCACGTTTCATTAGGGATTTGCTTGACCTTGCGAATAGGCACCATGTTTTTGATGATTTGGATGAGCCTGGATCTATGCGTGTGAGAACTTGGTATTTGCATCATCGTGATCAACAGCGCAATCTCCATCCTCGTATCCTTGAGTTTGACGCTGATTGGAGACGCTGGGAGATTGACATCGGCTTTGCTTGGAGAGACTTCCTGCATCCGAATGAGGAAATCCAAATCCATGTTATTGCACCAGATCCATACAGAGGCTACATGACGAGACCCACACATGCCGACCTTGTTATTTCCCAAGGCCATTGGTTGCCTAGGTATTCAAGCGTCATCACTGTCCACAAGTCCAGTAGGACTCATGCACCGCATTCGTTTGCTGTAGCTAGCTCCCTTGAGCGCCGTGTCAGTGGAGTCAAACTTGCCACCGAGACAGATGTTTTGCATTGGTGTAATCATCCAGGTAGCCGCTGTACCATCACACATGCCTGGCATGAAATACCTTTTACTCTGCATCCGACTCATGAGGTTTTTGCTGGTCAGTCTTTTGTTATTCAGATTGTTGATGCTAATCCGACAATCATGAACTCTGGAAGCCAGCGTGACATTTCTGCGGATGAACCGCAAACTACAGGTGCTCATGATGACGAAGGTGATTTTGACATGTCTTTCACTGACCAACATGACTCGAGAGATGACCATGACCCTGCCGAACCATCGCCCTCTGGTAGTAGCATTCACACCTTCGATCTCAGCCTACTCATTTATCGTTTGGAGGCTCCAGATGCACATGGTTTTTCTCAAGGGGATAACTATGCAGCCATCCTGAATGCAGCCATTCGAGCATGTAGGTTGCCACGAAGCACTGTGCGTTGTTTTCACCAGCTTGCAGTTTGTCCTGTAGGGGTTGATGCTGACCATGAAACAGCTATCATCTTGCAGACAGTTCCTGATGTTGCGGCCGGCTCGGCAGAGAAGCTTGTTTTGGTTGACACAGAGATTCATTTCCATCCTTTGCGTGACGGACTTGTTGTTCCAGCTGCCCATAGTAGGAAGGTCATGAGGGTTAACCCACATTTGCATCGCAACCAATTGCTTTTGCTCACAGGCCTGTTCGACTATTGCCAGCTTCAATCGGACAGATGCACAATCTTTTGCAACCATGTGATTTGGGCTGCTCAGGATCGAAGAGTCCTAGACACTGCGCATGGACAGTATTTTCGCATTGTTATCCCTCCACCGCAAGAGGAATTTCTGGACACGGAAGTTGCAATTGGTATAGCTAGGGATCTTGCTAGTGAACATGATGCCTTCAGCCCATTGCCTACTGCTTGTACAGCAGGATTGTCACTTCGCCAGACAGCAGCCAGATCTTGCGTTGCCCGAGCCCCACTGACTTGCAAGACTGATCCTGACAGTGATTCGACATGGCACATATCGCAAGTACCTTCACGTAGGAGTGATGCTGCCAACAGAGCTAATCACCTCACACGTGGCAATTTTGCCCCTGGAGCGCGAAGCCATCTCGAAGCTGCACGTGAAAGGGCTGATCTGGTTGAATGTGAGGAGGAAGGGCGAGTCATTTACCTTCACACTTGGTTCATTCATCACAGAACACTGCCCAGATGCTACGATGGCCGAGCATTGCGACTCACAGGAAACTCAATGCACTGGTTTGATGAAATTGCAGACACTTGGGCTGATGTCATACATCCAGGAGAGCCTATCTCCATCCGAATTGTGCAACCGCAGCCCCCTTGCAGTCGCTTTGAATGTGTACAAGCACACCTTATGATTGAGCAAGCAGCTAGTCCTCACTTGGTTAGTGGTTTAGTCAGCTTTGTTGACTCAAGGGGCGGTGAACATTGGACCCACAGAGCACTTTCGCTGCATCACCTCCAAACCAAGCGCAGTCTGCTTGATGCTGCTGAACTCTCACAGTTTTGCTCAGTTCTTAGGTGCTCACTGACACACAATGACATTCCGCTTGGCCTCTTTGAGATTGATGAGATTGGTCCTGCTTGGAATTTTGTTGTACGTACTCTGCCAAATTTCATTGAACTTGACAATGACATGGGTGATTTCAACAGTTTGATGCAGGCACCAACTTTCCGTCACACCGGAGTTGTTGCCCCACCTGACGCACCTGGGGATTTTGGAACATGCGTTGCTTTGGAACGGCCCTCTCCATTGAACCCCAATGCTCCTGTGTTTGTGCCCGCTCAATCTGATATCACACAGCAGCCCGCCGACATTCAAGCTATCTACGAAGCGTGGAGGTTTGATGCAAGCTCTTGGGAGCAAGAAACTCCAGCAGCACACTTCATTGTGTGGTTTCTCTGTCCTCCAAATGATCAGCGGCGTTGTCTGTATGGAAGAAGAGTCACTTTACATGACAATTTCCATCAATGGAGAGAGCGACTCATTTTCGCCTGGCGTGACTTGATCACACCGCACGTACCCACCGGTATTCATCTTGTGCAGCCGCAGCCGCAAGTTCTTGAACCAGACATTACGGCGCATATTATCCTCACACAGTTGATGCCTGATCATGAATCTGGAGTCCTGATCACCATTGCGGATGATGCGGTTAATGACGCGCACCCTTTCAACCTTGCGGTAACTCTCAGTGACCCGTCCCTGCAGCCACAAGTCTTGGCCACAACAGGGTATGCCACGGAAGGAGGTATTTTCACGCTTCAGCGGGAAGGAGAAACAATTGCCCCGGATCAGCCCTTCCCCACGAGACATGGCTATGGACTCAACATGAGGGTTGTGAGACCCTTTCTACAACCTGGATGGAACCCCCCAGTACTCCCTGTGGTACCTGGTGCTGAAGGCCTTGGATTATTGCAAACCAAGGCTGCACTTTTGAAGTCTGCTACTTGCGTGCGCCTAACACATGGGCAGGTGGCTCATACCCATGGGCCGCAAGACATCAGTAGCTTCGAATCATCGGCACGTGAGGAGGTATCTATCTCCCAGGTTATTTCACTGGCCGACAGTGTCACCAAGGCTGTCAGCATCGTGAAGGGCTCTGATGCGCTTGACCTTCCTTCATATATTGAAGTACCCCTCTCAGCCACAGAATCTGACATTGAAACCGAAATTGCCAGGTTCGGTTTTCACTGTTCAGCATATGCCTTTGGTCAGCACGACAAAGTTTTCTGTGTGCCACTTGGATGGCCTGCCTTGCAGACACAATATCATGTCCTCTTTGCCAACGAGGACACAAGCGATGCTTCTGGCTGTTTTGCCCACAGCTTCGCACATGCTTGGACAGAAATCACGCTCATGAGAATTCTCCATAGTCTAGGGTATGAGAAAGCCTTCATCTCTAGCATCACAACCCGAGCCAACCGCTTGTCGATTGTTTGCTTTTCTGAATCGCATGGAAGTGTTGCAGAAGTCAAGAACAGCAGGCCGACCAAGCCCTGGCCGCCCAGGCAACCGCAGTTTGCCAGAAAACCTTTCACTGATCGTTTTGAGAAGATTGACTCAGACTGTTTGTTGCGGTGGAATATTCAGTTTGAAGAGCTCCACAATTTCTTTCATCAACCACAGACCATGCTCAGTGTCTCATTTGATGGTGTTTCGTTACCACCAGTGACCCAGGCGGCTTTGACAAACATCTCATTTGCTGGCACACTTGAAGACGTTGACCGGATCATTATTTATGTGGACGGCTCATCACAGCCAAGTCAACGACATCTACCTCCACTACAAGTTGACATGCAAGGCATCCCTGATGCCTGGGCCTTCATTGTGCTTGGCGAAAAGTATGATGACCAAGGCGATTCAGTCCTCTCTCTCCTTGGGTGGTCGGCACATCAGGTGCGATATGATCCGGCCAGTCCGTTCTTTGCAGGAGCCGCAAGAGTCGGGCCACACATTGCTGAAAGAGAGGGTCTTTTCTTTGCTGCCCTATGGCGTGCTCAGCTCAATCTCAACATTCCCACTGTATTTCGCAGTGACTCCAGTTTGGCAATCGGGCAAGCCTCTGGGCGTATAGGTGCAATTGAGATTGACCTCTCTTTCTCGTTGCTCAGAGGTCTCTTCCAGTTCCTTGAAGCTGCTTTGGGCCCCGATTTGCTGCTGCTTGAGCATATCTATGGACACAACAGTGATCCTTGGAATGAAGCAGTAGACGCCATTGCCAAGCAGGAAGCACAACAGAACTTCTTTCTTCAGCGTCCTGACATTGACCTCCGACGATGGCACCAGGCTATTCCATTCTTGTGGATGCTCTTCAGTGACCATTACGGATGTCCACAATTTTGTGGCGATGGTTTCAATGTATGTGCTCCCAGTTTGCCACCAGAAGCCATTTGTGTGCCCGAGTCTCTGGCCTCGGCACCCACCTCAAGCAAGTTTGATTTCAAGATTAGCTTTGCTTCTGCGAATGTATCCACGCTTGGTACTGGCTCCAAAGGCCACACAGGCAAGCTGGACTACATCAAGGGCCAGTTTGTCAACTTTCATTTGAACTTCCTTGGGGTACAAGAAGCGCGCACCCAGGAGGGTATTATTCTCAAAGATGACATTCTCAGATTGTGTGCCGGAGCCGATGGCAAACATCTTGGTGTTGAGCTTTGGTGCAACCTGAAACAACCATTTGCCTTTGTCAACAACAAGCCAAGATTCCTGCGGGGCTCTGATTTTCAAGTGATCCACCGTGACCCTAGGAGGTTGCTCGTTCGTGTTCAACATGCAGCTTGGCAAACATACCTTCTTGTAGGCCATGCACCCCATAGTGGCATTGCTTTGGCTCAGAGGGCTGCTTGGTGGTCGGAGCTCCACCGCATCCTGCAAGCATGTCATCAAGATGTACCTTTGGTTGCCATGATTGACGCCAATGCTGCTCCGGGCGACGGTGATCCCAGGCATGTTCTTGGAGCAGGCTTCGCTGAAACCTCTGGTACTCCATTCCTCAGACAGTTTCTGGAAACTTTCAGCCTTTGTCTGCCCTCAACAGGTCCTTTGCACACAGGACCACGCCATACCTGGACAGCACCGGACGGAGTCAGCCAGCATTGCATTGATTATGTTGCAATTCCAAATTCTTGGCTCAGTCGATGCGTGTGGTCGCAGTGCCTCGAGGACTTGGACCTTAATGTGACACATGTAGATCACATTCCAGTTGGCCTTGAAGTTGGTTGGTCTGACCCTATTCTGTGCTCTCATGACACAAAGAGTGACTCAGGACCGAAGTTTGACAGAAATGCCATTGGCAGCGTTGATCTTACACCCTTTCTCTCCCAGTCTCATGACATTTCATGGAACACCGATATTGAATCTCATGTCGATGCACTCAATGCTTCTTTCACTGGCGTCTTACAGCAGTATTGTCCCAAGCCACAACGGTCTCCCAAAAAGCCGTTCATTGATGACAGGTGTTGGACCTTGAGGACTTGCAAACTGCGCCAGAGACGAATTGTCCGTCGGACATTAAATTGCATTGGCCGAGAATCCCTTTACAGAAGTTTCTTTGCGTGGAGATCCTTGAAATCATCTCGCAAGCCCTTTAGTGATCCGCTTTGGGATCTCTCATTCAATTATGGTACCACACCGCGTTGCGGAGGTCTTCGTGCCATAGCACAACTATGGTACTACTGTCGGAGGTCTTCGTGCCAAGCAGATGTTTACGAGGCGTACATCCATGCTCAACAGCTAGGAGGGCGACGCAAAACACCAGTCACCTTGGGTGCCCATCAAGCCAGAGCATTCCTGCGTTATCACAAGCAGCAGGGAAGACCAACAGCGCTCCTGTTCCTTGATTTAACGGAAGCTTTCTACAGGGTTGTCCGACCTTTGGCGCTGTCGGGATCCCTGAATGATGAGGTCCTTGCTGCCATGGCCGGCAGATTGCAGTTGGATGCCAATGTGCTCAGGGAGCTCCATGGACTTCTGCGACAGCCTGGTGCTATTGAACATGCACAGCTCCCCGAGCATGCACAAAGAGCCATCAGAGCTATCCACTGTGATACGCATTTTTCTCTCAGAGGCCAGACTGACTGTTGCCGCACCACACTTGGCTCTAGACCAGGTGATGCGTATGCTGATGTAGTGTTCGGGTACCTGTGGGCCCGT
>Ga0126342_10019274_pt1 | contig 11605 bp, 13 predicted proteins | sample Cyp1metagenome_FD_92528 | JGI IMG/M metagenome (GOLD analysis project Ga0126342, IMG submission 92528) | Coral microbial communities from Lord Howe Island, Old Settlement Bay, Australia - Cyphastrea 1 metagenome | ecosystem: Host-associated > Invertebrates > Cnidaria > Coral ... | reverse complement strand
CACCAGCAAAGTGCGAGAGGCGGCTGGTGAAGTCCGACCTCGAGAACGGCATTGTCCAGGTTCCGCCACGTTGTAGAAATGAAGAGAACAAAAAGACTCAGTTCTGCCAAAACAAGAGTCAGAAGATGTCAGAAGGGTTTGGAACGTTTTGAAAGTATACAGGATCCGCATGATGTTCTGAAGCGACCACTGCAACGCAGCAGTGTTTTCCGTTACTGCCCCTTTCTGGGTTCGAAATCTTCCATCGTCGTTTGGCTCCAAGCTCAGCAATCACTGCTTGATCTCCAAAGACCTGACAATGGGGCCCATTGACATCCCAGCATCCCAAGTCACCTGCTGGTGTGGACACTGTACAAATGGGTGTTCAATGTGTGGCCACGGTAACACCATGTCACACCTAGAAAACCCCAACGTTCCCAACGTCCCTGAAGTCTCTGACTTCCCTGATGTCCCTGACATCCCTGACGTCCCTGCCGTCCCTGACGTCCCTGATGTCCCTCGACAACCGTCCGCAACATCCTCAACATCCTTCACATCCCTTTCCAACGTCCTGGTGTCCTTTACGTCCTCAACGTCCCCAACGTCCTCAACATCCTCAACGTCCTGAACGTTATACGCCCTCAACCTCCACAACGTTCACAACGTCCCTCTCCAACGTCCTCATTAACGTCTCCAATGTCCTTGACGTCCCTGCTAAGGTGTGTTTTTCTACCCAAGTTACTTAAGTTACAAAAAGGTTGCTTTTGAAGTTACTACAGTATGCACTTACATTTTTTGCAATTTCGAATTCTTGCAAGTTGTCTTTAAAGAAAATGATATTTCAAAATGTGGTCCGTCAGCCCCAAAGTACAGTGCTCCAAGTTTAGTTTCGCAACTAAGCAGGAACATTTGTATATAGAGTGAATACACAGTGCATACATCTTCGTACTGCACCAAACGCACATGAAAACCATGGCTACATCCCTTTTTGAAACTTTCCATTTTTTTCTTTCGGCACCAGCATTGATGAAGAAGCATGTTAGGATCTATGGGTCACAGTTGGTGTTCGGGTTTGGTCTGGGTGTATTTTGGTATACGGCTGGTATACGGGACCTTCTTGTTTTGGTACACGTAGTAGTATGGCTTTGCTATACAGAACTTCTCTGCTCTGGCTTGGTCTGTGTTTCGTCTATGATTTGTATATGGACCTTTTTGTTGGTATACTGTGCCTTTTTGGTAAGCTACTTATTGTGTATTAATGCTTTGGTATACGGAATTTTCTACTCTGGTATACGGTTGGCTCGTGTCTGGTATACGGTCAGGCTACGCTGGTGTACGGCGTCTCTCTGGTGAAGCCATTGTGCTACCATATGAATCAGGTGCCAAATTGTTTGGGAAAACATATTCCTTTTCGTGTTTTTCCTGTTTTTGATCTTGGGGCTAGGATTTTGCAGGAAATGCCGTGCAAGAACAATATTTCGGACACTTCACGATGCTGCTTGCAGTTCGCGCTACGAATACAGCTGATTTAAGCTTTATTAGATTTTATTAGGGTTGGCTTGAAATTTATTGAAGGTTTAGGGGCGGTTTCCGGCTTATTTGGTGGTTTAAGGCTGATTTACGGTTGGTTTAGGGTTTGTTTGGGTTGGTCTGGGGCTCACTTAAGGTGAATACAGCGTTTATTTGGTGATGTTTTTGGTGCGGGCGCCTCTAGGCGCGAGCCCGGGCGTATAGATGGTGCTCTGCAGAAAGGTCTTTTCTTCAATTTCTTGACATCTTTGATGCTATGCTGTAAGATGTTTGTCTGCACGCTCTAGCATCATTGATGCTACGATGTAAGATTTTGATTTCAAGTCTCTGACATCATTGACGCTACGCTGAAAAATGTTTCCCTCCACTTCAAACATCATTGCTACTGCGCTAAGAAGATCTTAGATTTTGCTTAGGGTGTGGTTTGCTTAGGTCCGTTTAAATGTTTATTTGGTGGTGGTTTAATTTCTTTGCGGCTGGCCTAGGGTTTATGTAGGGTTATCTTAGTTTATATAGGAGCGTTTTCAATGTCATTCGTTGTGGTGGGTTTTGCGTTGGTTTTTTTGGGGGGGTGTTTTAAGATTGGTGGGTTTATTTCCTGTTACCGGTTGGTTTATTGATTCTTTGGGGTTGGTTCCGGTATTATTTGGCGCTGGCTCAATCTTTAATTAGGGTTTTTTGAAGCTTATTCAGGGTTTGTTTCAAATTTATCTAAGGCGGGTTTAAGGCGTATTAAAAATTGATTTGGGGTTTGCTTGAGCTTGTTTTAAGGTTTATTCCCCAACAGCATAAGCTAATGGGGTCTTCAGCACAGAATAGCTCCTGTGTGCACTGGTGCAGGCGCCGGGTCAACGATATTCCGGAGATGAGAAGGTTCCGAAGGTTGGGAGGCTTTGGTGCAGGGCCAGGTCAGGTTCAATAGGATTTGCGGCCATTTAATACACGGAAACCCCGTCGAGGTGTTTCCAGCGCTTGGCTTCGCAGCACGCTTCAGAAAGATTGGTAAAAATAAAACGTTGCGGCTGTTGGGGATACCACCGAAGCTTATTTAGGGTTGGGTGAAAATTTGTTTACGATTGGTATAATGGTATAACGTTTATTGATGTTTGTTGAGGGATGGGTCAAAGCTTATCAAGGTTTAGGATAAAGATCACACTTGGTTTGCGGTTGATTTGCAGGTTGTTGAGGCTTTATTCAGGGTTGGCTTAATTTGTTTTGTAGGCTTGGTCTAGGTCTGATTGATCCACTGATTTGGAGAAAAAGAGAGAACAGCAAGAAAAACACAGAGAAGCGAAGAAGCAGAAGCAAAAACAACAAAAGCAGCCGAACATAAGATCAGAAAAAGAAAACGCCAAAAAAATATCCACCCAAAAATTTATCCACCCAACTCTGACACGGCAATTTTGAAGCAGGTGTGTCGCTCCAAGTTTGCAAGAACAACTGAAACTATAAATGTTCGCGCGCATCCCGCTCCAAAGATCAGACATATAGTGCTTCCGCTCCACCTTTGGAAATGTAGCGGACCACCTTCTCCAAATGGAATCACCAAAAAACATGTCAAGCAAACAAAGCCAACATACACCATGGCTCAAAAGCTTCGAAGTTGCAAACTTAATACCTGTGCAATTTTCGAAGTTGCACCACTCACTTGAAGTTTTAACCTCCGGGTCACGTCCCACATCCCAGCAACTCCAGGCAATCCATGGCAATCCTCCACATTTTGGGTACCCATTTTCACCCAAATGGTCCTTCAAAGGATGTCAAAGGTATTGCATATGCCCCTTGAACTTTTAGACTCTAAGACCAAGATAGAGTCGATGCTTGCTAGCTTATGATCTTCAAGAGTCTTGGATCATTGGGTTGCTTGCACCAAAAAACTCCAAACAAGGGAGCCTTCAGGGGTCAAGCAATTCTCCAATCCTGTGTCTCCAACCTTGTTGATGCACTTGCTAAGCCGTCCGAAATCAAAGTTCAAGCGCTTTTCGAAGTCCTGCAAAGTCAGCCTGGCTGCGGATGAAATTCAGTTGCTACAAACGTGCACCGTGCTGCGCACCTTGTGGCAGGAGGTAGTCCCAAATCCTTTAGAGTCAGCGTCTCATCCTCAGGTGAGCCACAGCATGAGTAACTTTCCCCAAGCGTGCACCAGGTGACCTGCAAATCGACAGCAGGGATGCAACAAATGCTGTCAATTACTGCAATGCATTATATAGGATGGGTCAAAATTGGATATCAAAAAAAAATGCAATGCCTAAAATGATCCAAGAAAGTGACCCAAAATCTGTGGTTTGCTACGTCTTGAACGTTGACCGATAAAAGACCGTCACCCTTCAGCACTCAGACGCTGGCACCGCCCACGACTTGGAGCACTGCTGCTCTAAGGTCCTTCCAGGGCCAACTGGTGCGGCACGACCACTTGGAACACTGCAACATCTTGATGCTCAGAGGGTGTGTTTGATTCGGTATTTTTCTGTGTGTGCTTCAAAACATTATCCTTTGACCCATCGGTATGTCTCCAAATTCAAGGAAGGTGATTTCAAGAAATGTTGACTATACAGTGACTATACACAGGATATGTCACAATTTTCTATCAATTTCAATCCAAAGATCAGAGAGAAGGAAAAACAGGCAGCCGGGCACGGGTCAATATTTACTCAAAAACACAACTGAACTCATGAGTTCGAGTCATTATTTCTAGTCATTATATTAATCACTGTAGTATCTGTAGTGTCTATGGTCTCAACCATCCCATCTTTGGGTTGGGATCGCAGCTGCTGCGCTCCTCGGCGTTCAGGAATCCCTTGTTCCCTTCGTCCAGATTGTCAAAGGCGCGTTGTCGTGACCTTGGAGCTTGGTGCGACCAATCGCCAGGGATGCTGGGGGACCATGAGGATGATCATTGCTGTTGTTCTTATTGGTAATAATGTTGCTATTCTTTAATAGTATTGTTGTTACTGTCTATGATTATTGTTGTTATCATTACTATGTTCATTGCTATTATTATGACAATTTCATTGTTGTGATTACTTGTATGAGTAATTATTACCAATTATTATTACGTATGATTATTGCTATAATATTATATAATTACTATGATTGTTACTATTTACTAGCATTATTATTGTCATGCGTATTGTTAAGGCTATGAATGCGATTATGATTATGATCCTGATTCTGGTTATCCTTGTTCTTCGTGTTCTTCTTGTTCTTATTGTTCTTGTTGTTATTGTTGTTACTCTTGTTGTTCTTGTTGTTCTTGTTGTTCTTGTTGTTCTTGTTGTTCTTGTTGTTGTTGTTGTTGCTGTTGTTGTTGTTACCTGTTGTTGTTGCCTGTTGTTGTTACCTGTTGTTGTTACCTGTTGTTGTTGCCTGTTGTTGTTACCTGTTGTTGTTACCTGTTGTTGCAGTTCTGTTGGGTATCATGCGGTAGTACAAGCCACAAAAGTGACACGTCTTCCAATCCCATGGCGCATGCTGAGCCTTTCGCAGGCCAAGCTTCTTGCTGGCATCAGCGGTCTTGTAGTACAGGATGGATAGCAAATGCCTCCAGGATTCATGCCACAATCACAGCTGAGACCGCCCCGTGTGCCGGATGATTTTGAATGGTGCGAAATGCCATTATATATTGTTGCATGTGGATTATGTGGATATGGTTCCATCTGCCTTGCCTTCGCGGCTAGATCCCCATTTGAGGATTCGAAAGCCATTACTGATACTTAGGATATCTTAGGATCCTGCAGTAAAGCCCCCATGATTTGGTGATCAGATCTCAGTGGTTCGGTCTGCGATATCCGCACCTCTTTGAGGGCACAGATCGCTTCCCAGCTACATCTGAAGCTTCGCCGCAGACTCGGGCAATGGCGTCTTTAACTGAGGCTCCCTGGCGAAAAGAGGCACCAGGTGGGAAGTTTTCGTTGGCCCCTACTGGGCCCTCTGCGAAAAGGCCAACTTCCAATGATCCAAATTTGGTATCACCAGTGGGACCAACTATAAGGACCAACTATAAGAGGGATCTAGGAGCCAAAATCATCAGATCTAGCGATCAAAATTACTCAGGGTTCCCACTACTCCATCTTTCCAAGACCTCAAATCCACCGGCTTTCACAAAATGAAATGACAACATCAGGATGCTATGGGTGCCTTCCAGGTTCCACCAGCCACTAGGCTCGCATAGTCAAAGTTGGATGCATCGCGCTTGCAGCCCTCTGCCAGCAGCTGCGCAAACTCATCCACTTCCGTCATGTCGCCTCCGATGTCGCGATTTCGATCGATGCTTCGCCGACTTGGTATGGAAAGTCCCAAATTTAGAATCTGTCCGACCAATGAGCAAAATTGTAGAAGTTCCAAGCATTGCATCCAATATCATCCAATCACCAGCCTCCAAAAAGGTTCAGTCGTGTCAGCGCCCCGCGCAACTGGGCCGCAGAGAGTTTGCCCGTACGGCCGAGGTCGTGAGCTTTGGATGCAGCCTGGACCGTTGCAGCGTCCCGTGATGTCGTACCATGGCCGCCATGGCCCCACAAATATCGGTCGTAAGGCTTTCGTCTGAGTAAACTGTGCGCTATTTCCAGATTATGAACAACTTGTTTCCAATCTCAGTCACGAAAGCCCCAAAGAGAGTCTCAACTTTCCTAAAGCTTTGGTAGCTGTTCGACCCCACAAGCCTCGAAGTCTGCAGCTTTGTCGATTAAGACCTTGCCGAAGCCGAGGCAAGTTCCAGGGTCCCTTCAAGCCTTTGCCAATCTTTGGCTAAGATTGGAGGATGTTGGAGCTAAACACGCTGAAAAATTCGTAGCATCTTGGAACAATATCAGGCGTTGCCCTGTCCCCCAACATAGAGAAGAAGCTGTGATTTGCATTGATTTGTCGCAATCCTGTCAGATATAGAGGGAAAACAAACACATGCGGAAAACCCTCCAACTATGTGGACCTCAAAAATGTGATAAAACCGAGAGATACCGAGAGCATGGCTGGCAATCCACGCAGGAGCAAATGCTCCGCAGCGGCATTTCGCTCTTCTCTCAGAGCCGCCTGGGTGAAGATGGTCAGACAGCTAAAAAGGATGAAAATTGATGAAAATAAGTTGTATCATGATGTACCATATTGCAACTGAAACCATATGAACCACTTCGATCATCCAAGGAGAACTTGAGGCAGCACTGAAGCAGACCTGACAGCACGACGCCTCAAGCTGATCGTAGGAAAACCCACCACCGCCAGAGAAGCGCCAGAAGAGTAGACCAACATCTGCCTGAGACACAGGAGAAACGGTAGAAACTGTTGTAAACACAGTTGCCAACTACTAGTCCAACTATTATCACCCACCAAATACAGATTGACAACTGATCTCAACTGATCCATTTTCTGTCTCCATCGTTCTGCAGGAAGGTTCTCGGCAGGTTGCGTGCCTCCGCAAGCATTCCAGGACACAAACTGGACAGCACCGAGGACAACTGCTGGAGGTTCAGGCTGCCAACACCTCGAAATGATGCGGTCATTTCCAGCTCATTCCACATATTTTTTGGGGGGGTTCGCCCAAATTTTGTTGAAAAGCTCAGTTCATGGCGTTTTGTATCGGCGCCCAGACACAGTTTCCCAACCTCGGAACTCAGAACCATGGCGGTGTGCGATAGTTTGCTAAAGATCACACCCGAAGCACGGACGAAGTGAGACTGATCATCCTTGATAACATGGAAAAAGAGATGTTTCGGAACAATGATTAAATATATGATCAATGGATAATTGGTGACAAAATTAGTAATTATCCATTGATCCCATTAATCCCATCAATCCCATCAATCCCATTGATCCCATTAATCATTAGTGATTCTCCATGATTATCCATTAAAAGTCTGCATCTTCTGAGCCGTCAACATCTTGCCCTCGGTGACGTGCTTCCCTGGCAACCACTCGAAGTACTCTGCGGGCGGCCTGGTCTGGTCGAATGAGGGACCGTGCTTCGATCGCCCCAATATCCCCAATGGTTTAACATGTTTTTAACGGTAAAAATGTGTCAGAAGATGTCAGAATCTGAGTTTCCTTAGATTCAATTTTCCCTCAAGCTAGCCCCATGCAGAAAGAATCCTTGCATCAAACCAAGAATAGGTTCCATCCAGAATTGGATAGTTGGAAATGAAAATTGCCGTTGACGGATCCAGAGTTTGACCCATACCCACTTGTTGCTTTGACATCCCAATCACTGCTGGTGGATCTAAAATTGCTGATTAAATCTCCATGTGTTGATGAAATCACTTGCTGAAATCGACTTGTTGTTTTAATGTTCATTGTTGTCAGCAAATCTACATTGTGTGGTGAAATGTCCCTCTTCGTTTTGCCCCAAAATTGGCGACCCGAAAAAAACCTCCACGGCAAAGTCTTCAGAGCCCAGTAGAGCTTGAACCAAATCAGGAACTCGAACCTCGATCTGTTTTGATTGTGATGGTATGGCCAAAACATTTAGAATTCAGAATGGCTAAACAGGTAAATCATCTAATCATCTATTCAAATGGATTCAAATGGGGCATGTTCCATGTTCGCAACCAGGCAAACTATGGTAACCAGAGGCCTGAAAAAAAAACTTTCCAACTCATTATCACCTTGCAGGAGGCTTTCGATAAGACGGGTGAATTGCGATCAGTTCATTTGGTTCTAAAAAAAGACGGGCTTATATTATCAAGGGATCGGAATGGGGAATTATATTGCATAATATATACATATATATATATATACATATATATATATGTATATACAGTAATTAATTATAATTACGTATGATCACACACGAGGTTCATATTGATCCGTCTTGGCAATCGAGGGGATCTTCACCAACGATAGTGGGGGATCGCCGAATCCGCCCAGATCCAGTGCCAGCAGAAAATGGGGCGATGGTCGAAACTGAGACATCCCTAGCCACTGCTGAAAAAATCTCCAACAACCATTAGAAAATATTAGAAACATGATGTCCCAAAACATCCCAAAATCAGACCAACTCATCCAACTCGTGACATGATGATTCTCCTCGGTGCTTCGAGTTGAAAAAAGTGACAGCGAACCAAAAGATCAGAAATGCAGCGTCGCACTGTTCTTCATGATCAAAGCCGTGCTCATGTGGGTCCACATTGATGCGGCAAAGCGTTCTGGTGTGCCCTGCCCCTCAAAGGAGACGCCTCCCATTATCCCGACACGGGGATGGCAGCTCAAGCGCCCTCTTTTTCCTAATAGGTAGTCAAACTTGAGTACCCATAAAATCCATTAAAATCCCATAAATGTATATAAATGTCATTGAATGCCATGGATCTTCATGGTTCATGAACTACATTGCGACATGGCCAAAATCTCCTTAAAACTTTGACCCGAGCCACCACTGGCTGCATTTGCCCCGGCATTGAGTTGGAAGATCGGACCTGACGCAGCTCTGACACAGTTCTTCAAAGATCTGGGGGAACCATGTGGCAACTATTCGTTTTTGCATGTGTTTGCCCTATTTATATTGGTTACTTATATGATATTGCTATATATTGCTTATATTGCCTATTTTGGCTATATTGGTAATATTGCTTAAATATTGTCAATGCATGTCAATGGAACAGACCCTAGCTATGTATATATATGAAGACTTACGATTCATGGGAGGCATATCCAGGTTCCAGCCATATGGGAGGCTAACATCCAAAATTGAGGGCTGTCACTTCCTGGCTTTCGGCAGGGGGAACATATAAAAATTGTGTTCCAAAATATGCAACTTGTCGGCCAGAGAATACGAACATCTTAAGTCTTGAAGCCGTGATCTCTTCGTTGCTGTTCTTTTTCCCAGGAAATTTCAAGATCTTCAAATCATGTCATGGATTTCATGCCAGCACCTGCAGCTGTGCGAAGATGTCCGCCACACCCTGGCCTTCGGCAATCTTCGGCAGCTTTTCAACGCCAAACTTGCGGATTTTGACCAACCAAAAAATGGGGGTGTCACTCAGGTGAGCAAAGAAGTATTGCTGATAAACCCGGAAATCCAAAATGTAAAATACCCAACAATGGGACTCCAAAATCTATAGATCCAACAATGGGACTCCAATAGTATGACCTTCTGTAACAAGTAAACAATAAGGATTTGTATCACTGCTCAAAGGGTTTTGTCCGAAAATGTTAGGAACACTACAAAATCCAACGGTTTTGAAAATCAGTTCCCCCATTGAAATGACCATAAACATCATACTTGGAGGCCCATGATGTTGGCAGAAACCCGGCAGAAATGAACGTCCATGGCACATCTCCAATTCTGAGTCCCCCAAACGTGTTAACCAAGGCGTTCGGACTCGCGACAATAGTCGGCCCGCAAAATCACTCCAGTCCAACTCAGCACGCGGGTCGCCAAGCAAGGCCTGCGGATAGAGCATGGAGGGTCACCCCAAAAAAGTGAGTTCATCTGCTACTGAACTGGTCCCAATTCAACCAGGGTCTCATTATATACATTTTACTGCTTGACATGGGCACGTCCATAGCAGTGCCTCGAGTGTCAATCTGCAATATCTGTCGCTCTTCGTGATCTACTCGTTCAAGGTAGAAGCCGTAACAAGTTAGGCTCCAGCATCAGCACCCTCCGTGTGCGAACCAAATTCCTTCTTTTTCTTATTCAGGCCAGCCACAAATCGATTGGACTGCATTTCAGCAGTCCATTTAAACTCTTCGTCGTTAAAAAAATGGCATCATTTCACCCCTTTTCGGCAAAAGTATGCGCATCTGCTCCCTTCAAACGGGAAGCTGATTAGCTACTTAGATGTAGGCCAAAATCCATGGCCATTGAACCATTCCATTTCAGATCATCTAAATTCTAGATGCAAGAATCAAAGATTTTGATGCTGGACGTGTGGTGAATTTGGTATAACCTCAACCATCCTCAACCATCCATTTTTGAGGATACCCGGCTACCCAAGTGAACACATCTTTCCAGAAATTCAGGCTGCATGATCTGCATGATCTCCCACACGCAATCGCCAATCTGCAAAGGCTTCATCTGCTCGCGCGGCTGCTTCCAAGGCAATACCACGCTTGGAAGCCACGACAGCTAGGGCCTGCCAGGTCATGGCACGCCTTACATGAGACCAAAAATGGAAAGATTGCTGGATGAATTATACAGAAAAAACTGACAAAATGCATCGAAATGTCCAAAAAGTTTGATGATCTAATCATAACTTCCGAAAATGAAAGTTAGAATTTTCGCTTGGAGAGCAGGGGAAGGCGGCCTTTTCATAGATAAGATGATCTGGATAATATCTGGATAATGATCACTTCAGATTCCAAAGCGAGATCGAAATGTCCCTGGTGCCTCCCGGTACACCGGAGCCATGTGATGTGTAATGCTCTTGGGTGACAGCTCGACGTATCCAATCTCTGGAAAGTCTGGAGCATTTCCTCAACCGGCTGATCATTAAGGTCGTTAAACGTCAACGATATGACAGCCTACTTCAGCCGAATTTGGTGAAAAATACTGTAAACCAATCATAGATGATCAAATAGAAGCATCATAATAATGTACAGAGTTTCCGGACTTTCCCATGACATGCTGTCAGACAAGAAAAAAAAAAGAGTCAGAAAAACCTCTGGTAAAACCTCTGGTAATTCAATGTAGCTGTAGCTGTGGAAAATGGATCATTTATAGATGATTTACCTAAGTTTCCCTCTTTAAAATGGAGATTTTCCATAGCTATGTCAACCAGAGGCTAGATCCCAAACTGAGGGCGAGTCCGGCCCGGGCCGTCCATCTTCCAGGTCTCTTGGAGGTCTTTGAATCATCGCTGGATGCCTCCTGCACAACATTTCCCACAGCTGTTGATTCCCTATCTCTGATGGTGTTGCGTATATAACAACAATATAATGATTATTAAGAGCACGATTACTATCGTAGCTATCACCATTATTGCTACGAGCAAAAAAAAATATTCTATATCATTGTGTATATACATATATATATATACATACATACATATATATACCTGAGAAGGGGGGGACGAAAGCCAGCCCCCAAAGCAATGCTCATGGTTTTTTTTGTCTCTGCGCTGAAGTATCTCGAAGTAAAGGCGGTTGCTAGTTGTTAGCATTCCACGAT
>Ga0126342_10019273_pt1 | contig 11605 bp, 12 predicted proteins | sample Cyp1metagenome_FD_92528 | JGI IMG/M metagenome (GOLD analysis project Ga0126342, IMG submission 92528) | Coral microbial communities from Lord Howe Island, Old Settlement Bay, Australia - Cyphastrea 1 metagenome | ecosystem: Host-associated > Invertebrates > Cnidaria > Coral ... | reverse complement strand
AGCGAACACTGTGGATCGCGAGTCGCAGTTGAGCAGGAGGACGAGGAGGACAACGAGAGGAGGAGGAGGAGAGGAGGACGAGGCAGGAGGAGGCGGAGGAGGAGGAGAAGGAGGAGGAGGAGGAGAAGGAGGACGAGGAGGCAACTGACATAAAATCTAACAACCCTCACCTGGCAGGTGGGGAACCAGTGGTTTTCGAAGCATCTATGCTCTCGAAGAGTTGGAGAGACCCGGAGACCCCGCGGATTCTGGACTTCAAATCGAGATAGGGGACGCCGCAGATTCCAAGGCCGCCTTTTTCTTCGACTACTTCAGGGTTGCATTGTTTCCATCTCAGCTTCCGCTGTGTACGGTGTCTCATTTCACCCAAGATCATCAAGATCTATATGACCAAGAAGATGCACCTGTGAAAAAATGGGGGGATTTCACAAGATTTTCCATGTTCATGTTGTTCGCCGCAAGATCATTGAGCCATCAATGTTTTTCATTGTGTTTCCTGCATGGGAGGGAACTTGGGGTCTCAGCCCCTTGCTTTTGGAGGTCCTTTTGTGGTTGTGGTTTCTAACAAGTCATGTGGAATCCCCAGTGGTCAACTTAAAACTGATCAAAACTGATCTAAGAATGGCTGGATGATTTCGGTTACCCCCCATTTTTGGAAACCTCCAAATGGCTTCTGAAAGCTGTGCCCTTTGTTTCCGCCCCACCACTTGGTGGACGATGGAAACAGCGCTAGGTTCTTCAGAGAAAACCCAGAGAAAGCCCGGAGAAGCCTTAAACATATTAGAATAATTGGTCCAATTATTCTAATATGTTTAGCTGGAATCAACTAGAATTGAATTCATTCGAGTTGTTCCCATGATTGTTCGATGATGAAGTCCCTTCTGAATGCTTAATTGTCCAACCATTTTCTTCCGAGGTTTTGGTACACCTTAGTCATTGCCACCCAGTTCTCGAAGGTGGGCTTTGCGTTTCGAAGTCTAAGGGGATATGGATGGACCTTTAGTCTCTGAAGCAAAACATGGGATTGAACCATCAAACATGGGGATATATATATATATATATATAATATGATATATATATATATATATATATACATACACATATGTATAGAGTCATGATAAAAATATAGCACCCCCCCAAACAACAAAAGGGGAACTGTAATCTATCACTATTGTGGTAGGATATGACCAATTACTTTTCTATCTGTTTTGGTTGTTGCTATGGGAAGGTATACGGCATTTCGGTTGGGTGCTTGGGTATACTCTTAGACTGCAGGCCTTCAGTCTTGGTGGTGAAAAATTGGATTATGGATAAATAATTTATATATGTATATATGTATATGTACATATGCATGTATATATATATATATATATATATATGTATCCATATTAATATGGAGCCGTGGTCATTCCCCCGTTAATAGGGTTGATATAGCCATTGCAAGGAATCCCGAAGGAGGCTGGGATGACCATAGCACGCCAGTCTGCGGGGACAAACAAATCTATGAGACTGTACAGTAGAGGTTTCAGTGGAAACTTAAATGGTGTTCTGTGCCAATTGTAACCCTCTGATGTTCCAGGTAGAATGTCTATATCTTTGTTTTGCACCACCCTACTTTCAAGTGCTCCATCGATTCCACAGTTACGTCTGCGCAGATCTTTGCGGGGCAGCCCAAGTTGGCGCAGTTGATGTCAGCTTTCACTCATGCCTCGGAGGACTGTGAGATGTGGGTGAGATGTGGTAAACTTCATAGTAATCCATTCCCAATGAGGTTTATGAAATTAATGAATGTTTATGATCTTGGGTATACCTCTAGGAATGATGTCACATGAACCCCCATGGTTGGTTATATATATATATATAATGGGAAGGTGACTATGGCATTGAGTGAATCCCACAATAGTCCAAGACTTGCTCCTTTCTCAAGTGCCTGGGCCAGGACCTGCTCCATTTCTGCTTGCTCTTCCTGGTCTTATTTCTTAGCTTCGCTCGGACGCTCAGATCTTCACCGGAAGTGTTCCACGGCTTTGTTCAGAAACTGTGGCAGTTGAAGTGTGGACCAAGGCCATTGGCGGATTTATGATTTGGGGAATGATCATGGAGGAATGGTCAACTCCCGGAAAGGCGCACCGTTGTTTTAAAACTGTGGATGTCCCATGTTGAAACCTGAGAGTGTTCATGTTTGGAATTAGATGAGTCATGTCCGGATGATTAGCAGACTTCCTGACATACTTATAGATTATGTTTATAGACATTGTCTTGTATCACTGTATCATGTCCTTGTGGATGTTGAATGATGTTGAAAAATATTGAACCGCAGAGATGAGCCATGCAGGTATTGATATACCAAAAGTCCAGTCAGCTTTGGATCCCTGCTGCCAACAGTTGTGCCACATGTAGCATTTCACCTTCCGATGCTGGTAGTTTACCAGCCACTACCAGCCATGATCAGCCATGCATGAAGAGTAATTGGACAATTATTTACCTAACACGTTCCTTGCTTTTGTCCAACCATATTCGATAGAAACAATATGTAATGACTATCAATGACTCATCTTCTGAAGGATTGAAACCACCAATTCGATACAGGAAAGCCCCCGTTTTAATCTGGTATCTAACATTATCTAACCCCCATGCACAGACGTATAGTTGTATCATATATCATGATATATATATATATATTGTATCATATATCATGATATATATATATTTACATTATGTGCACACATAAATCCCGCATATCCTAGATATAACTGATATAACCCAAGCTACCTATCTAGGGGCACCGTTCCTGTAAGACGTAAAGAGCCTTGGTTTCCACCTTGGGTCTGCAGGCGGTGAATAGCACCCTGAGAGCCTTGATGGGTGAAGTGAAACTGGAGGAGATGTACAGCTACGCTCCCTTCGGGACATTGGTCTGGGACTTGGATTTCAGCGGATGGGACAGCCAATGGGGACCATGTGATGGAACCAAGAAGCTGTTACTGAGACTTGATACTTTTCAACACCAAAACAAGAACGCAGTTGGAACACCATTACAATATCATGTCTTGTCCATAGTTCATTTGTATCTTTTTTCCTCGGGCATGCATGGAGTTGACCATGGAAATTCACCCTTCTTCCCCATCATCGAATCATCACCTTGAAATTCGCCAGCGTCTTCGCAGGTGTGGTACAGATCCTTCTTCGTGTCCATCGTGGTCATCACCCTGAACCTCTTGGTGCAGCCCCGAAAAGACCGACGCCAGTGGGACGGCAGGTTCATAAAATGATGGTATTTTTACTAAAAAAACAATAGAATGTTGAACGTTTATGGATTTTCATGGTCATTTCACCCACTTGATTTAGAGCTACTTGGAGTGTAAAGGTGCTATTTGCTGATGCTTTTGGTACTCAACGATCGATTTTTTTTTGATTACAGTACATAATCCATTTAGATCCATTTAGTTGATGCTATCCGCGTTTATGTTGGCAAATTGTCCATATCATTTTTGGTCTCAATGCTAATTTGATTTATTATATATATATATATATGTGTGTCTTCAAATATATTATATTTGATTTTGGTATGTAAAGGGTGAGCATCATTCACAATATGTAGTAACGATAACGATATGAGTGAGGTGATGATGACAATTACAACAGTTTAAAGAACTAACAACTGGTTGTACTGGTGATAGTGCTAACAATGAGCAACAATACATGTTGTAACAAGAATAACAATCATGAACAGAACATATCTTCAAACAATCCAAATACACTTGATACAAAAAAACAAATGAACATAAAACACCTGAAAGCTTCAAGCTGCATGGTGCACGTCCCGTGCCATATCCTCCTTGGTCTTTCGGGATTCTAGCGGCTTACAAAGTAAGGAATGTGCATGGAATTTAGAGGAGTTACATATTCAATCCGAGAATCTGCAAGTTGGCTTTGACTTTCCAATCTTTGAATCTTTAACCCAAACCACAGCAACATTGGAACTAGTTTAGCATGTTTCAGCAGAGGTTTCCGAGGACTTGGGTGGCTTTGCTGTTTCAAATACTGATGCAATTGAGGTTGCGATGGTTTACGACCACTACACCATTATCAAGGCGCGTTCCTGCCCTAAAAGGATGTGATGGGACTACGGAAGACTTCCGCATCGACTGGGTGGAGGTTGAGGATCTTGCAGATGTTTCAGGTTTGGTGTTTGGTAATCTTAAATAACTATTGCACATCACCATATTGCTGGGGGAAAAATCATATCATTGTAGTTAGTTTTAATCCCAGCTTCTTGTTGATTACTTCTCATTCTATCTCATTCATGGAGATGATGAATCAACCATGATCAACGAAAAAGGCCACTATCAAGCACTGCGAAGACGGGATCAATCAATCTTCCAGGGCCGTGCGGGCTCTGTAGCTGGCGTGGTTGAGCAGCTCTACTGGGTTTCTCAGGACCCGTTGCGTGGCCATGTCGACTGAAAAAATGGTGGGTTCGGGGTTGGTAAGGGTTGGTAAGGCTTGGTAAATATCATCCATTTTCTCATTCTGCTCCACTTTGGTCGGTAGATGATGGTAAATGTTGAATTGTGAATTATGATTCCTTTGATATGGGTGTGTCCGAAAATAGTTGCCATAGTGAGTGATCCCAAGTTACATGTTCTCATCAACTAGTCTTATTTAAATGGCAGTTTTTGCACCCACAGATCATATCGACTGGGCATGCAATATCATATATCATGATATATCATGTATATAATATAGTGCTAGTAATGTGATTGATTCTTATTAAAGAGTTTATAGCTTAAACATGTAGTTCTTGGCATATACATACATATATATATATAATTATACATATTTATATATATATATATATATATAACATATATACATATATAATGGGAGTTACAACCAATGGCCGTTGTCAGCCCATGATTGCCAAAAAGAGACCTGGAGTCAGTCCGACACCAGGACATGTCAGCACGGCTGAAGGGCAAAAGCCTTTGGTCTGGAGTCCCCAGCGGCCCATAGCGGTCCCAGCAGTGATACGAGGATGAAACCGCTATTTTCGCTATTAATAGTGGTGCTGTTGATAGCATAGTGGTTAATAGTGCTTAGTATTTGGCTATGGATCGATACCTATGAAAATACCATTTTTAGGAGGATGAACATCCATAAATCCCAGCTATTTTGATGTGAACTACAGGGGTACTATTGGTTTTGACACACTGCCATTTAAAGAGTGGCCTGTCGACTAAATTAATGACATTAATGATGGGTGGTATTGTCAGTTTGGGATAGTTTTGGAGTAATCAATCCAAACTTCGATGAGGGGAATGGGCATCCGACAGTTGGGGGAGCCATGGTGATGCAGTCTTCGCCCAGTGGATTTTGTGAAGCTCGTTTGTTTTTTTAAGCATAGACTTAGTCTGAACAGGTATGTTCTGCACTTCCACAATATTGAAGTTCTGTACACCGTTATATAATAATATACAATATCCATTTATATGTATATATATATTTAATATATATATATATATCTATACATATATACATATACATATACAGATACATACATGTATTTATAGATATAGATATAGATACATGAGCATTTTAGGTTTACGATATGTTTCACCAATCCCCCAGCAACCGTAGCCAGCCGCAGGGTAAAGCTGACATGTTGTCTCCGTCGCCACGAGCGGATTCCGATGCACAGAGATCTCTTGGAGGCGGAGTCAAGGAGCTTCACCGGCTGGTGAAGACTTCTATTGCTATTCATAGTGGTTAATAGTGGTTAATAGTGGTTAATAGTGGCTAATAGTGGTTAATAGTGGTTAATAGTGGTTTAATAGTGGTTATAACCACTATTTTTGCTATTACGAGTGGGTGATAGAACATATGGCAAAAATACTGGTCATATATTGTTACTATGATTATAATAGTGGTTATATAATGGCAAAAACATATGGTAATAGTATGCCAACTATCAAGAATGGATGAGGATTGAGGGCTCCAACTTGGGATATCATGGGAAGTTGCTTCTATACACTTTTCTTGAACTGGATTCTTACAACATATACCCTTTGGCAAACTAATATAACTATGGAACATCAATGAAAATCACCATTTTTCATGGGAAAATCAACTATGAATGGCCATGTTCAATAGCGGTAGAGTGCTTCAGAAAAGTCATTGGGGCTGCCAAACAAAAAGGGCCCTTTCCGTTCTTGAGCATCAAAGACAGTTCGACACTTTTGACTCCACATAAAGAGTTTCGTCAGGTGTTCCGTTGATGCGTACATCCAGAAATCATCATAATGTGGTAAACCCAAAAAACATGAACCTAGCATTTGGGGATGGTGCATACAACCCATAAAGATGATGATCTTGGGCATGGTTCATTATTGAGTTTACCACACTACATCTACTCGTACTTGTTCATATATGTAAATGTGGTCCCCATTAGTTGTAAGTTGGTTTATACATTCCAGAAAGTATGAATATATCAAGCATAAACCCTATATAGTGTTTTTTTTTAATGATTATATACTTATAAATGTTATAAAACCAACTTGGTAAACTATGGGGCACCACCTTGTAGTTTTTATTCCTTGACCTTACATGGAACCGGAATAGAACATGTCCCTGATCTGCCCTTTTTTCTTCTTCAACATTGGACGGAATATCAACATATTGTATCATATTGTCCTGATGATACTATATCTACTAGTATATCGTAGTGTATCCATAGTAAATTATGTATTTTCTTTACATAGACTATATATATATATACATACATATACAATCATATACATATTAGACCATGTGTATATATATATTACACATATATGCCATCTATTTTTGCAGTGCTATCCAATTCTGCCCCTGCGATTCCGCTATCCTTTGGCATGGCTTCGGTCGTGATTTGGCGGCGTCAGGTCTGTATGGAAAAAGCCAAGTTGCCCAACTTCGAAAGGAAAGCCATCAGCAGCTCAGTCCTAGGTGCCCCGCGTGCTGTGTTGCCTCAAGGGGTCGTTGTTCTGGATCCATGGAAACTAGAAACATCTGAAACAAACATAGTTAGAATTGAACATGAATAGGAGCTAAAGATTTTAGATCCTGAAGATGAGCGCAGATTGGCTATTGCTCAACATTGGGGTACCACTGGAGCCCGTGGCTCGTCAGTGCAGTCTCAGGCGCCAAGTGGACCAAGAAGGACGCCGTTTCCGGTTGAGGTCCTGGTGATTTTGGTGAGTTTTGGTGGGTATCAGATGTATCAGTGTAATGATCAAGCAGGATTTATCCATTAGATCCATAAGTGTCATCATGTGTCATCTCAATTTGGGTTGGCTCCCAGTAGATTTCAAAACCGGAAGACGTCTTAGTCAACATGCCTCGCTGTCTCGGCATTTGCGGTCCCTGTTTCAAGAGCATGTGATAAGTTTGCAGAGCAAATGACAGGAATGTTCAGGAACTTGAGGAACACTTGTGTTCCAGATCGTTTATGCACCGTAGACCTACATTTGGATGATTAATTACGGAAGGTTTGGTTTCCGAACCCCATGTAGCAGTCTCCAGTCATACTGCAGAACAGATTGAAACCTCGAAACTATAGGGCAAGTATCATTTGCAACACTCGTCTGGAATTGTTCTACGTATAGGAGTTTGAGTACATCAACAAATCCCACAGACCTCTACCGGACCCTATTTGGGAATCCACTTTGAAGCTGGTATGTCTCAAACTTGTATGCCACCAAACCCTATGTTTTATCATATGCTTTTTTCATCATTTTATTTATTCGCATCGCAGTTTTGACACGGGGATGCCTCAATATATTATGAACATTATATGATATGAAATATGGTAACCCCTTGTATTTATCATTATCATTGGGTTATTTGAGCCCATCAAGCTTAGTATAGTACAAGTTTATGCATCACTTCATGTATCATATTATCATCTAGTATCATCTATTATCATCTACTATCATCTATTATAATAGTGTATCATCTATTATCTTCTATTACCATCTACTATAATCTATTATCATCTAGTATTATCTACTTATCCTGTGATTATATTATTTTGTTGTCTAACTTATTCATCAAGTGTCCACTAAGATATGGGTATTTTCAGGGTCTATGCCCCATTGAGGAGCGGGAGAGGCAGCTCTTCTCGGGCCAGGTACGAAGGGAAGCGGAAGCGTCATGACCTGTATAGACTATCAATATAGATATACTGGTTGGTGGTTTGGAACATTTGGATTATTTTTCCATATATATATTGGGAATTTCATCATCCCAACTGACGAACTCATATTTTTCAGAGCGGTAGGTATACCACCAACGAGTATATAATATAGATCAATATCGATGGCCTTTAGATGGGACGTAGAACATACATATTATATACATATTGATATTTATGTTGGTATAGATCAAAATCAACCATTCAAACTGGTGGTTTCATTTGTATAGTCATATATATATAATGATTTTTAAAAATACATTTCTCCTTTAGCCTGCAATTAGGGGATTGTTTATATACTGTACATGTTTATATATACTGTAATTTGTCGTCAACAATTGCATGTGTTTATCATTCAGTCTACCGCATTGTTCTTCAAGTTTTTGTTTTGGAAGGGGTATGACGGTTATTACCTACCGTTGAATTACATTATGGATCGACATGTGGTGCCCTGGTTTTTCAGATCAAAACATGTCAAGACATCATATCAGCAGGTATGGAAGTTCATTCCAAGTTCATCCCTTCACTATGGTTACCAATGGTTGCCGTGGGTTTGACACACACACCCCACAACCCAGAAAAAATCCAAAAGGGATTATGACCTTGCAAACCTACTAGGGAACTTCAAGTACGATTCTAGTGGCAGAGTTGCAAATTGGGGTATGTTCCCATGCCATGCTTGTTGGAGGGCCATGTGGTCATCATGTTGGTCATGCATCCAGCACCATCGAACCATTGGCTTCCACAATTGAGGATATGACATGGTATGAACCAACCAATTCTTTTTGATTTCTGAGGCTGATTGACTCTGGCTTTAATATTAATCGACCTTAAAATGTGGACGGATTCAACTCAGGTGTGTATGGCTTACCAAAATTTTCCCAGACTATCCGAGGATATCATGATTATTCAAGAAATTGATGGATTGCAGGACCAATATTTCGCATGATGTGCTTTGTACCCTTTGCTAATCCAATCAAGCAATGCCATGTCCAAAATTTGCAAAAGCAAAAACCATGTCCAACTCCAAAATGTGTGTTGTTTTCTATTGAACATGGTGATGTGCTCAACAACAACAACAACAACAACAACAACGACAACGACAACAACAACAACAACAACAATGACGACGACGACAACAACAACAACAACAACCACAACAACAACAACAATGACGACAACAACAACAATGACGACAACAACAACAGCAACAACAACAACAACAACAATGACAACAACAATAACAACAACCGCAACCGCACCCGCAACCACGACAGGAGCAACAAACTTGTGATTTTTCCTGACGGATTCTATCAATGACAGGATGTTCCTGAGACGGACGAGCAGATGCCGGTGCTTCCGGACTTTGATGAGGCGCGGTGCAGGGCCGCAACGCTCCAGGCTGTGTAGGTCATGTTGCCATAAATGGAGCAGGTAATAAATGGATATAAATGGAACATTAGACAACCCAGCTATACCTGTTGCTGGAAAAAAAAGAACAAAGAAAGACACCATGATGAAGTTCCGGAAAAGAAGGAGACCATCATGAATGATGTGCAACAGTCTTGTTTTGCTTGGCGTTCCAGGTTGGAGACTGTTTTGCAAAGGCTGAACATCCTTCACCGCCCTTGAAGATAGGAAGGAATGTGAGAGGGACATGGGATACCCCAATTCATGGCACGATTTCGAATGAATATATTTTGTTCTAAAGCATGAGAATGCATGAGACGTTTGGGTTTGCCCAGCATTTTCAGACAACCCTAAGTTTAGATAAGAGAACGCATCCCGGACCCCATCTTTCATTATTAAGTTGTCGTTTGCTATGTACCCTCTGGTAATCAAACCTGACAATGAAACAACTACCAGGCTACCATTTATAGACGATTGTCCAATTAAAACCTCCAGATACAGTGGATTTCCAACTGCCATGGCTGCCATGTTTGATTACTGAAGGGTATTTTGGGTGATTTTTGACTATACTGATTTTCTTGCGCGCGATTTGGCAGATTTCATCCGCCAGGTTGACGTTGACCCAGATTATGCAGACTCCCTAGCTGCGCATGCCAAGGATACAGCGTTGATGTGATGTGGAGATGGGTCAAAAAAAATATCAAAGCAATTTCAAAATATATACTGTGCTGTAGGATTTGACCATATTTCATGATATGTTATGTATATTAATGGATTACACACGCCCTATATGATACTTGGGTGTCTTTGAGAATGTGGGATACCCCAAAATGCCTATTTTCAGTCAAAACCATAAAGTGGCTATACGTCAAGTCACACAGGGGCACCTGTGTGGATCTGGACATGGTATGACATGGTCATGTTTATCTGAAAAGGTCCTTGGAGGTTCAAGGGCAACACCTGCGATATATTTGATAACGACTTGGGAGTTTTTGGGGGTGGGGTAATAGATTTTTAACATGTAATAATAGTAATAAGCATCATTTTAACAACTATTTTGGATGTTTGAGCAACATGCTACCAGGCTTCTTGTCCCCGTCCCAATGTGACTTGCACCATGGGGACACCTTGGATGGGTACTTTGGGTAGTTTAATGGTTTGCTATAGACGTGGATATACACAAACTATTTGTGTATATATATATATATATGTATAGAATTATTTGTATGATTTGTATGAGATCAGCCATGATTTGTTCGAAGTCAAATTCAGGATACAGAGGCGAATCACTGTTTATTCCATGGGAACCACTGCCACAACTCACAGGTCTTTCCATTCAGTTCCCGCCGCGGCATCCCTGCAGGAGTATGCTGAGGCTGGTTATGACCCAGAGGACTGCAAGATGCTTCTGGTTAGGGCTTTTGCCCCAGAGTTTTGGTGCTCCCAGTATATTTACCTATAGTAAGACAAGTAAGACAAGGTGATTCTTTGGGTAAAATTGGGACAAGTTGGGTCATTAAATATTCTAGCACCCTGGAGCATATAGGCATGCTTGCCTGAGTGGTTTGGAAACTTATTGCAAGGGCTACTTGTACAGGGGCCAGCCATTTTTCTTAATCATGTGTTGGTCTGATTTGTCACCCCATTTGCTACGCACGGATTGTAGGTTAAGTACCCCTAAATCCGATGGTGAAAAATCAAAAAGAATATCTGTGTATCGTGGATTTGCCATGTCCCGAGACCTTCAATTTTGCAAATAACATGGGCAAATAAAGAAGGTACCAAGGCCAGGGCCAGATAGAAATTCAGTCATTTTATAGATATGATTATATAACCTGTACATAGTTTCTACAGATATTTTTAGATAAATCAATACATATACATATATTGCGATATATAATACGTATATATATAATACATATATATAATACATAATATATAATATATTATATATATATATTT
>Ga0126342_10019272_pt1 | contig 11605 bp, 14 predicted proteins | sample Cyp1metagenome_FD_92528 | JGI IMG/M metagenome (GOLD analysis project Ga0126342, IMG submission 92528) | Coral microbial communities from Lord Howe Island, Old Settlement Bay, Australia - Cyphastrea 1 metagenome | ecosystem: Host-associated > Invertebrates > Cnidaria > Coral ... | reverse complement strand
TTTGCCATTATCCAAAATGCCGTCCATGCTTGGCTGACGCAAAACCATGATGCGGTCCCCCACTTGCGGATAGGATGGCGCTTCTTGTGGCAACTCCTGTGGCAGGCGCGCCAGTCGCCGCAATTGTGGGTTCTGTGGCGGGTCTGCAGCACTTGCAGCATTCATCGCCATCACAACAGAAGAGTGAAGGAAAATAAAATCAACAAGAACAAGTACGTGACACAATCAACTGAATCGCAGCCTTTTGTTAACGAGCAGCTGTGCAGACACACGCATGAATATATACATATATATATATGTGTGTGTGTGTAAAACAAGTGATTCATCTGTGGTTGTCAACATCCGCTTCTTATCTGTGCAAGTGCATGGCAAGGTTTTGTTACAAGAGAACATGATGTCTTTGGTTGCTGCCTCTAGTAGACACTCCTGCCGCACAAGTTGAGTTGCTCTGTCTTGGGGCTGGTTGCGCCCATGCTTTACAGTAGCCGACTGTCATCAACACGAAGTTTTTTTCATTGCTGCTATGCGGTCAATGATCGTTTTCTTGGCCCGTGCCATTGCTTCGTGTAGACAGGTGCTGTATAGTGCAGGGTGATCGTGACAGGCACGGTTTTGCAACGCATAGCAATCACAATTGCTGGAACCCCGCAGCACCAAGGGTTGTTTGTTGATTCAAAGCGATGCTCTGCTGTGGGAAACAAAAACTGTGCATCGCTAGAAGCAAGCAGGTCCAGCACACATTCAAAAACAATGTTTCCTTGCAGGTGCTGGTTCATACATCGGAAGGCCTTCGATGGCGTCATGCCTCTGTACACCTGCTGAGTGGGAATCCAAATGCTGAGGTGAGGGTCTTCACCACTGTGCCATGCGCGGTTGTCTTTGAAAGAGACACAATATAGATGCATCACATCCATGCACCCAAAGCCGGGGAACCTCAAGGGCGCCAGGTCCAAGTATTTGGTCACTTGGAGGATTTCGCGTCTTGTTGCTTGCAACACCGTGGATAGATTGCCGGTGCAATCGCGGGCAGCGCGGCACACCATTGTTAGCTGGAGCAGCGCGCAGCCATCCAAGAGCATTGGCACAACAGGGCAAAACACAAAAAATGGCAATCCTGGCTTTGCATTGTCAACATGCATATCAAAAATCGTCGTGGAATTTGGGCTGTTGACAAAAAAAGGCCCTGCTGATACTGTAACTTGTGTGCCACTCTCAAACATGGCATCACCAAAGGATGCTAGCTTTTCCGCATTGGTCAAAAGCGGCAACTCGGTATATGTAGTGATTATATTAGTAGGGCTTGTTGCGCCCATGCAGTTTTGTAGCTGCGTGCTCAAATTTTCTTTCCAGCGCATTAAGCCATCAGCGAAGCCAGAAATGGGGCGAAGATCTTTCTCTTGTAAGTGGCTTGGGTGTACCGGACGCACAGCACCACGGGCAAGCATTTGTAATGCAAGACAATGAGAAGTCCTGGGCCTGTGCAATGCACTGGACCGATCACAGCTTCTATGTCGGAATCCGCTTCCGAAGGCGAATACAAAAAGTCGGCCCTGCCCGCAATCAGCGTTGTCATAAGCGTTCTGAAGTCGTGGCATTCTTGTAGGTGGCTGTTCATATATTGCATGCTTTCTATGGGTGACAAATCTGCAGATATGTCATGTGTTGCCGCCCACTCGCTGAAATCGTCGCCTTGGCCAACGTAGTAATTGAAACTATTGCACATGAAACGCGTGGCTTGTTTACAAAGCTTTGCATGGTGCGGGGGGTCCCAGTTGCGCACGCTGCGCAGCTGTATTTGCACTTGGTCCGTGGGATCGAAACCCGGGTAATGCACCATAGATGCGGCAAGGTTCAACTGTTCGGTGATCGTCATCATCTCCAGCCATGCCTGGCGAAGATGCTCGAGTACACCCGAAGTGGCTTCACGAGCCGTGCGGCAGAGGCGTGACACCTTTGGCAGGGCCCAGCCATCCAGCAGCTCCGGCAACACAGCACAGAGAACAGAGAACGGCACAGCCGCAGCTGCGGCAATACATGGAGCCTTTGCATGTGCTGCCATGGCTGTGACACAACTTTAAATTTGAAGTACAGCAGCTGACCCTTGCTATATGTTCAAAGCGCATCCTATAGAGCACATCCTACATCCTAGAGCACAATCTGTAGAACACACTGCAACACATCGACAACACATTTTTGTTGTGACAGTAGCTTCCGGACTTCTGGCATCACATGTCGTATATGCTTCCATGAAAAATATGCGATCGCTGATCGCTTTTTTTCTTCTCCACTAGACACGCTGCCCAGTTCGCTTCTGTATTTATTTGCCATACATGGTGGCTGATTGTACTTCATGAAGTCCTGCTGGGTGTGTTCAGTGATGCAACCCAACGCCAATAAATTTTCTTGTGATAAGTACTCTGCGCATAACGCAGACCAAAGGCTGCTGACAGGGTGCCGCAGCGCAAGGCGATGATGAGCCCCGGCCCTGTACATTGGGAAGGGTGGGCCCCGCCACTGGCCACGCACGATGAGTACACGAAATCAGCGTGGCTCTCCGCCAGCAGCTCCAAAAACCGTTTGAAGACCGCGCAATCCTTCAGGTGGTCATTCATATGCTGCATCATTGCTAGCGGCGACATGCCGGTAAAGGTTGGATGAGCTGCTGTCCAAAGGCTGAAATCATTGCCGATGTCATTGTAAAAGTTGAAGCTGTTGGCCATGAGCTGCCTAACTCTTGCACACAGCGCTGTGTGATTTGGCGGATCCCAATGGAACAGCGCATACATGTGTACAACCAGCGCGTCATCGGGTTCGAACCCCGGCATTTGCAGATCCTGTTGTCTTTCCAAATATACTGCTATAGCTGCCAGCTTACACAACGCAGTACGTAAGGAAGGGAGTGCAGCGGTGGTTGCATCGTCGCGGGCTGCGCGACATAAGCGAGCTATTTTGAACACTGCCCATCCATTCAGCAATTCTGGTAAAGCACTACACAACGTGAAGAAAGGTATTCCGCTCCGAACACGCATTGTAGTCTCCATGCCTGAATGAAATGCCAGTAACCAATAACTTTATGATGATGATGACCAGCTCTGCGAATAAGCTGAATGAACAAAAACAATGTTTTTGCCGAAGCATGCTGTATATGTATATTTCAAGACCGCTCTTATGCTGATGTTATGTGGAATGGAGGCTTATTGGAAGGGCATATGCTGTTCAAAATACTGCAGCACGCGCGTGTTCTCTTTGCTTATCACAACATATTAGACACAATGCCGCGAGCTTCCATGCATATGCGTCAACAAGCAATGGAGACAAGAAATTGGCTGAACATATTTTGCGTCCTCGCACGATATCAACAGGCAAGGGGTCACATGGTTGTGGTGGTGAACACCCCGGCTATCATCACAGGCAATGCGCAGCAGTCATTCCATTATGTTTGATTGTGGACCTTGTGTCTTTGTTTCTTTCAGCGTTGACATGAATTGCGTTGTGGCATATAGACAAAACCGCGGCTGCATCGCAGCAAAGCTACTGGTGGCTTTACAAGGCCGACATACAGTTCAGCGCTGAATTGTGTAAACTCACTGCCAGAAAACAACACGGGCTGTTGCTCATTTCTATCCCAGAAGTGATTATTGTCAAGATCCCAAGCACCGGGTATATGTATATATATAGATATTTATAAATGGAGATTCACAGCGTTGGCAACAAGAGCTGACTGTTTCAAGCGGAATCATGTCAATGAAGCACAGGCTCTGTGGCATTGCGCTTATGCGTTAGCCATTACTTGCTCGGGCGCTCAACTAGTGATTGTATGCCTTGCACAATCTGCTGCAGTGTCCAAAATGAGCCGTGGAAGAAGCACTAGACGCACACGCACATGTGTGTAATTGCAACACAAAGAGAGCTGAATGAATACACATGAGAACACAGCGCCGCACGATCTTTCTTCTTCAAATGCTGCGAGTATAAGCATACCGGCATTTGATCATCTAATTACGCGCTCCATCTGCACAAGCTGCTGTAATATACAAACGGCCATCAATATCGGCCATCAACGGCGTTGCAGCCAACCACTTTCAGAATCTCTGCACCACAACACGGCTTCTTCCGGTAGTTCAGTGGCAGAGCCGTTCAGCAGAAGGTGTACTGCTTGGTTTTGGCTGCGCAATAAATCCATACCCTCAGCCGCGTCAGCAATGTGGTGCACAATGTGTTCTAGTGTCATAACTGATGCCAACGCATCTTCCACGCGCAATAGTGGGCAACCAGCAAGCGTTGTATATGTCGCCTGGAAGGAATTGTTGTGCTCGATGATTGAAAGGTCACAGTTGAACACAAGATTTCCAGGCACTTGCCGTACAGCTGCTGCACTGACATGCTGAGCAAACCGGTTGTTATTTTTGTCATCAGCTGCGTAGAGGGCAACGCCGTCCATATGATCGGCCCACTTTTCAAATTTATACAGCTGGTCTTGCCCATGGGTGTCCACCATCTGAAAACACGGCAGGAACCAACCTGCTGCTGCGCATTGGCCTGAAGGTGTAAGCCAATCTCCGTTCAATGGTTCCAATAGAACCCATTCTGCAGGCGCTGCATTTGGGGAATGAGCACATTCGAGGCGTATGTCACTCATGGCGTGAAAACAGCCGCCTTGTCTTGAGCTCATACGCGCTTGTCAAGTCAAAGGTGTTCGTGTAAAAGGACAAGCATTGCTCAGCCGGCATCTTCAGTGACATTCAACGGTTTGGCAAAAGACTCATCGCATGAGCGCAAGCTCAGCAACCTTTTTTTTTCTAACAGGACACAAGACACATTCGCAAGCACCACGCTAACGCAAAGCCGTTACATACAAGCACACACAAAACGAGTTTTGGAGCAGGATGAATCACGCAGTTCTACACACACATACACGCATGCCCTGGCACTTAAACTCAAGTGTATAAAAGTTTCAGACTTGGCTGGGCAAAAATTATCACACAGCTGCTGTCTTTGTGCCAGTGTCGCTTATACTTATAGCTGGCTAGTTCCTTGTGTGCCAAATCGAATGCAATGCTCTTGCCAATGTTGACTACACATTTCCTGTGCAAGAGACAGGTAGGCAGCATCATCATTGACCTGTCAGCCTGGTGCCTTGTCATTCACTGTGCTGTGCGACTTGCCTGTATACGAGGGACACCTGGCTGTGGCAATGAGCAAAACCAAGACCGTCACACACATACACAAAGATCCACGGTTTTGTTTAACCCAGACCTCCATGTCATAGTGCACAGCTTTGTGATCATATTGCTGCTTAGCCCGTTTGACAATTTTTGCCGCGGGTGAACCACAGTCGCGCATTCGCACATTATGATGTTTGGTGATAGCAAGCTTGGGTTGCTCAACCAGCATGCGCAACCAAAACAAATAGGAAAAGGAAGACAAGCAACAAGCACAAGCATTTGCTTATCAGTGCCGTTTGTTGAACACCGAACGCTGGTCGTGACTGCGCAGCTTTGCATACAAGATTTCCTCTTGGTGTTTCAACAGAGAACATAAACAAGAAACGCTGTGTTCGCTACTTGGGCGAACATCACTTCCGTGAAACTGATAAACTGATCCTTGGTAAACCCCATATGTGCACAAGGCAGCAGCAACAAGCGCTTTTCTTTGTGGTTTCTTGCGGCGGCTTTGGAATTTCTGTACTACTTAGCACTGCACTTTGGCTACTTTAGCGGCGAGACCAGCTGTCACAAACCTGCATTGCGACAGCTATATTATATCGCACTGGCTGTAATACTGATTGATGTTTGGCTTACTGCGCCACTTGAAAGTTCCAACAGCACAAATGCCTTGATTCTTTATACATACATATGTGTGTGATGTCAATGCGTGTTTCAGCCGATGATGATGAAGTCGCATTACCGGTGCCAAACACCACCAAAGAAATCCGCCCATTGCAACGTCCTTGACAACATCAACTGCAACCACGGGGCTCTCATTGCTGTGCAAATGCTGTTCAGAGGCCCATGCGTGTATGCGTTGCTATGGTACAACACCCGCCTTGTGCAGGGCTTTCGGTGGTCAAGCCGCCCCAAGACACTCAGTCGTCGTCGACAGACACTGTGTCAATCGCGGTGGCAGGTACTGCAGGCGCCTCTGCATCCTGATGCAATTCTACTTGGATGATAGATGGCTGGAGCTGCAGCCATGTGGCCACGGGGTCATCAGGTCCAGCTCCGTTGATGAAGTAAAGCGGCAGCCCCAGCAAAACGGATTCCAGCACATCAGTGATACGTTGCATGGCGGCTGCGTCCACATCACCAAACTCTAAGTAACGTACATAGTCGCGCTTGTTGGCAGCACCGACAGGGAGCAGGGTACCTTGGACACGCTGATTCTCAAACCGTTGTTTGTAGTGATAGATGCCACCGAAGAAGGTGATGGTGTAGCCAACATCAGCATCCTTTTCTTGCCGGTCCAGCTGACAGACCACATGGCGACGTCCCTTTGGCGGTAGGGCACTGAATGGCATTGGCATGGCCAGGGAATCGTCGCTCAGCTCTTGCCACGGGGTGGGCAGGGGTTGGTGTGCCGCAGGTGCCATCACGCGCGCTTGCAATGCCGGCAGGCTGCCAAGGTAACCCTTGTTGATTTTTTTCTGGAGCACAAAGTGAATGAAATCTAACGCCGCATTGACACCTCCTTTGCCGCTATAAATAGCCAGTTGCCAATCTACCAGACCCACGCTGTCCGGGTCATTTTGTCCGGTTTTGGCCGGCATGCCATCCACCAGTCGCAGCTGCTGTACCTCCTCCAAGTCTTTCAAACTCCGAATGCGGTCATCTGGGTGTTCCAAGAGCACTTCATTGGCAGTGGCCAAGATATTGAAAGCGAATGCTTTTTGACCCCCACCCGTAAGCTGTACTTGCCAGAGCTCCGTGTCAGCAACGGCTCCTGTTCACAATACATCAGGACACAGCTGCAGCTACACCTACTTACTTACTATGTGACTTCACAGCCCCAAAACGGCACAAGCGCCAAAGAACCACAGCTACAGTCCTGAAAAGACGAGCGACGCAGCATTCCCCCAATGTCGCACACATGCTATCAAAGGGCCGCCCTCTGCTGCGCTCACGCGGGTAGCTTTCCTGGGTCCTTGCGCCTTCAGGCTAGCCGCCATGTTCATGCGTTTGCCCGGCATGGCTACAAACGGTTATATCAATTTATATCGGTGCCTCTTCTTGTTTGTTCTTGTGTAAACAGATTTCTCTTGGTGTATTGATTGAGCCAGCGCCGCACAAATGTAGCTTGAGATCACACAGTGACACACCAGCATGGAAGTCTTGTGCATGGACGGGTTCCCGTAGATTGCAACATGATCAAGAGCTCTTAAGACACAAGACAAAGGCAAAGGCATACATGCGAACCCAACTCGGGAGCAGCCGCTGCGGTTTACCTTTACTCACTTTTTTCTTTACCGCAAGATGTCTCAAGGCATGGGGGCATGCACTGGCTGCTCTGAGCTGCATGCTCCACAGCATGGATCATTGCATATTAATGTCAGCATTGCTAATTGTCATTATCGCAGCTTCGAACTTGCACACAACCGCTTCTGTCACATTTTAATTAATTTTTCGAATGTTCGGTGGCTTGGTGGTAATCTTCACTGTGGTGCGCAGATGGCAGCGGCAAAATTGCACTTGAATGCTTCGGCTTCGCAAGTGGTTGTTCACTGTCCATTGCTGCTGGCCGCCGCTGGGCTATTTGACCGTGCCCTCTTCTTCTTATCTGCCTGTCTCTTGGGGGTTCCCTTTGCACTGAAGGTCTTCATGGGCAGGTCCTCCTTGGAGGCACGGTAAATGTTCCATCCAATGGCTGATGGGGGCCGCCAATAGGGAAGAGGAGGGTTTACTTTCTCGACCTCCACCAACAACAGACCCCAAAGATTTTCATAGGGTAATGCTGCGTCTGCCGGCCAAAGATGTTCTGCCGCACGCGCCCTGAAATCCTCCTCGCTGAGCTGCACCACATCCATTATACGGACGCGCCCGTGAATTGTGCCACCACTGCCCAGCCACACTTGGCCTGCACGATGCTTGCGGCACCTAATTTCCATGGTCTTGGTTCCGTCCAAGATGGCATTTAGCCAGGGCTGACGCAACACCATGATGCGTTCGCCCACTTTTGGTTCTAGGGCTCCTTGTTCTGGTGCTGCAGGGGCTTCTTCGACGTCTTGGTCGGCCATGTAGAAGCAGGCGAATCACAAAGAAAGACGAAGAATCCAATACAAGATCTAGCACAAGCAGAAACACGGCAAACAGCGCTTGCTTACACACTCAGCTTTTTGTGCAAATGTGGACAAACTCCACGCAAGAGACAACATGATACTCTTAATTTGTAGCTGACACTACTGGCTGTGTCTGTGTAATTAGAGCTCTGCTATTATTGTGTTCGCACCAAAGCATCGCGCGGCTGCGGTATTTGATTCCTTGTACATACAAAGTATAGGTCAGGTACGTCATGCGATTGCTCGCCTCATGGGGCAAGCAACTATAGCTGCATTAGCTGATCCTTATGCATGGCTTATCACAGGTCACTGTTGTGTTTTCTCTATGGCTGCTAGTCCGTCCAGGATTCCCTTCAGGCACGGACCTGCACCTGCGTGCTTGCTTGGTGCCGCAGAGCTCAAGCTGAATGCACCTGTTGGATCCAATGCATGCAGGTATGCCACGGCGTCTTTGCTGAGCTCGGCGATAACATCCACAAGGGCAGCAATGTCGGCTGCGATTGCCTCAGCTTCTAGGTGTGCCTCTTGCCCTGTGCTCAGCGCAGTTTGCATAGAGCCACGCATAAACGTTTGCCATTGCGGTGATGACGCTTCAATTTTTTCAACCGCCCAGCTTTCAGCCTGGGTGTTGTTTCCGCAAAGGGCTGGCAACAGCACGTGTATCTTTCGCCGCGGACTACGGCTTTTTGCCCGCTGGGAACACAGAGAGCAAGCCATGCCGTTCAGGCAGCACACGACCAACAAGAAAGGAAATCCACCAACAATACAAGCTCTTTCAGTTGATGCAGGCAGCACACGTTTCGCGCAATGTTACACATATCACATACACAGCAGGCTGATACAAAGGCAATCAATATATAGAAGATTTTGATTGATCGATGAGCAGCGACAATAATAATACATACAGGGCTATTTCTTTAAGCTCCGATCAGTGGCTCATCTGACATGGTATTTTGACCACAAGCACACACAAGGCGATTGCGCGCTGGCTCTGTTTTTGCCGTGTTTCAAACTGATAAGCGGTACAAGAAGCAGCTTGGGCCTCTATCATCAAGCGTTCCATACAGCTAGTTGCATCGCTGATCCGGCTTGGCTGCAGTCGGGAGGACAAATGCGGTCTGTAAGTTTTTACCCCTGCGACGACTGGTAAATGATTTCACAGGCGTTGTTTCAACCCTGGGCTGCGCGGTTCTCCCTTCGCTGAACGGAACAGGCGGGGCCACTGCGGGACTCCGGCAAGGACATGGATATGGCCCGGGCGTAGGCAGACCACATGCTGGACAAGGTTTGAGAAGCCGCCCAGCAAAGCTGTTGCTATAGTGTGCCATCTGCCGCGCAAGTTCACGATGTTCTGCATCCAAGCTTTCAAAGGCAGCTGTAACCCTGTTATGCCCCATGAATTCTTGCAGGGTGTGGATCACATGGCGATGTTCGTCGAAGAAGGCAATGAGCGATGCCAGAATTTTATCAGTTGCCGAATGTTCCTCCAAGCGCCTTGCAGGCCCTTGTTCGTTCACCCACACTGGCGCAAGCAGGGGCGCGGCTGCGAACATGGTCTGCAGGTGGTTGCTACACATGGTATAGAGCTGTCGGTATGCTGGGACATCACACAAAAACTCATGGTCCAGGCCAACCACCCTCAGCATGGATGCAAGTTGATCACCGGTGTTCTGTGCTTCGCTGAGACGGTATCCCAATTCCATTTTGAGATCAAGTGTCATATTGTTGACTAGAGCGCGTGGCAATTGCGCGCCTTCTTCATAAAAAGCCAGCTCCACGAAGACGTCGTTCCCAAAGCGACGTGTTTGATTCGGCGGCAGCATGAGCCAGGCTACCAATAGAAGTATGTTGCCGGCCTTCAGATTCGCCCTATTCACTTTCATATGCAGTTGGGGTTCCGCAATTGTTTTCCACAAAGTGGCTGGAAAAAATTGAAACGCCAAACCCGTGTGCCCTGGCAAATGGTCTTTGAGCGCTTTCTCACAATGCTTGCTGTTGTCAGAACGGCGGGCCGCGGCACAGAGGGGGGCAATGAGCGGCTGGGTGGCCACTGGGATCCGCAGGCGCACTGAGGCACAATCACCGGCGTCAACCGCACAAAAAAGGAGGCCGTGGCGTGACTGACCGCTCTTTTTCATTGTATCCGCCAACAGCGCGGGCCACGCGGCGTGTTTTGCGAGTGCCTCGATGACCAGTTGATGCCAGTGCTCTTCCTGCCGCAATTCTTCTTTGAAGCCACTTGCCATGTTTGCAGCGCTGCAAAGCCAAAAGCAATATTGCGTTGTTGAGCCGAGGCTGCGCTGGGCAAATCACTGCTTATAGGGCACTGGCACGGATGTGAACGCAGCAGCATCGCATATCACAAAAAAAAGATACTTGCCTGAAAGAAAGCTGCAATACACGGTGCAATATGCCATGTTTTTTTGTTGTTGGCTCTCTTGCTTGTGCGCTCATTAGCTGTGCCAGGGCTCTTGGGCTGGTTGTCCTCATATTGACACCGCCTCATTCTATGTGTGCCTGAGAAAAACACAACAGCGCAAAGACTGGCATGCTGTAGCTTTCGCATCTCAACAAGAAGCCAGTAACGGCCAATCACAACACAGAGTGCGCCTAATAATCGCTTGACGAGCCCTGCCAAAAAAGCGCCGCAGCATACGTCATCACCCCAGCGGTTTGAATACCAACAAGGTAGCTCCAGTCAGCCTGGAAAGTTGCCCCTTCATGGTCAGCCTCAAGGCTACTGGCACTGTCAAAGCCGACAGCCATCTCTCGTAGCGCGATACGGGCATAGTGCATAGCGGCTTCCCATGACCTCTTGGATCGAAATGCATGCGGGTCCGGCAACACGTTTTCTACAACGTCTTGTCCAAGGAAGTCATATTTGAACTTGGTGGACAAGCGTGCTTGGTGCCGCTTCAGGTAGCGGTGTACTATCCAAAGGATCCGGTCAGCAGTGGCCAATCGGCTCAGTTCTTCCTCTTGTTGCAAGTCTACATCCATGTTTATTCGTACTGCTTCGCGCGGCAGAAGAAGGAACCGTTACAAGATAAATATTGCGCACGTGTTGAGCCAGCCACACACACAAAGCTTGAGCACGCACAGGCAGCAAATGCAAAGCTTGGTCGATGCCATGCACTATTTGCTCACTCGGTATCTTTTGGTGACACAGCAGCACTGAAACACATTTCCTCTTCAAACTTTTCTCTTGCACATATGTGCATTGATGGGGGAGTTCACGTGCACTAGTGTAAGGGCTTGTTCTGTGCTTTAACAAGCCGCAGCTGCTGTGATTTCGCTAATCACCCGCCAAGAAAGCTTTGTGAACAATTCAGC
>Ga0126342_10019271_pt1 | contig 11606 bp, 10 predicted proteins | sample Cyp1metagenome_FD_92528 | JGI IMG/M metagenome (GOLD analysis project Ga0126342, IMG submission 92528) | Coral microbial communities from Lord Howe Island, Old Settlement Bay, Australia - Cyphastrea 1 metagenome | ecosystem: Host-associated > Invertebrates > Cnidaria > Coral ... | reverse complement strand
TAATAATAATGAACATGAATTATTGGAATCATGTTGAAACAATAGCGGTTGTGGATGGAATCCAATGAATATTCCCAAAAAACATCTTGTCACTTTTTGACTTCCTTAACCTCTGGCCAGTATTGTTGTTGTTGTTATTATTAATACTATATAGATAATAAACATAACAAAATATAACTAGTAAGAATATCTATAATTCCATTACTATGTTCATTTTCTGTTATTGTTTCCGTTTATCAATCCCGTTGAGGCTCTGAACTGGCTCCGGCGGGTGCAGACTCCAGCGTTGCCAGCGCCAGCAGCAGTGTGGTGGCGCCGCTGCCGCCGGGACACCTGGGACGCCTGGGACAATGCAGGGATGGAAAGGAACAACAGAGCCATGAAAAATACCATGGTTGGTTACTCTTAGGGACTTATACTACCAAATTTACATAAATTTACTGGGGATTATGATAAGCCAGAGTAGGGAAGCCTAGAAAAAACAATCTTTAATGGTTCAACAACAACGGCGACATTTGACATGTTTGGATTCATGACCTGAAGAAATAAGTTGCAAAATTGAGGATTGAAACCTGGGAACATGTTGGTGCTGGGAATGGCTGGAGGTTCGCCCTGCAAAAGACGGGATTACCCTTTAGTAATTGACTGATTGGTAGTTTGGAACACGAATTTTATTTTTCCATATATTGGGAATAATCATCCCAACTGACTTTCATATTTTTCAGAAGGGGTAGGTATACCACCAACCAGTTAAACCTCACAATGCCCAAACTCCCACATTTGACTGGATCCGCAAAAATACAATTGTACATTGTTGCATGATTGATAGGTTTCCTACGACAAATTGGGATTTTTGGATTGTCCATTGCCGAATTGATTCCTAACCTGGAAAATGGTGAGAATCTTATGATATTGCCGAATTGATTCCTAACCTGAAACACCTAGTGCAATAATGGCTTCCCACCCCACATGTTTGACATGATGTTCTCAAGATGATTGTACTACTGAACCTGGCTCTTGTTGGATTTCATGTTGCTCAAAAATGGGGACGTACAGGCTCATAAACTGGTTCAGAACCTGAAGTGATGATTACAAACATGTACCAGCTAGCTATGCAAACCATGAAGCCATGGGGATTTAGACCGACCAGAATACTTTCTCGTTGCTCCAACAAGGGTTCCAGTATCCGACGTAGAAGAAACAGGATATGAATCATCAGGCAGACATACGACAGAACTACAACAGAACTATGGCGATGAAAAATCATGTACTGGTATGGTCTGGCGTCAGGTATGGTCTATCTCTATTTGCAATTTCACTATAAACCACCTAATTTTGGATTTTGGGATTGATATATATATATATGTATATATAGTAATTACTCTTGTTCGTTGAACGGAGGTATTCGTCTTGAGGCGTTGAACCACATTCGCAAGATGATGTTCAAAGGCCAATCATCGTCGCAGCATCATATCAATACCACATGCAACATGTTTCTGCATGCCTTTTTTTCACCGTCCAAACAGCAGATTTTAGTTCAAATATTCCCCAACCTAGCAAGATGGGATAGTTCCTGCCTAATTGCAACCCGAACTTCATGATCTTCGAATTTTTTGAGTAGTTGACCTGACCTTTTTGAAGTAGACCTCCAAACTTGTGCCACATCGCTCCCTTGAGGTCCTTGCCGAAGCACCTGGACATCCCCGCAAATCCCACGGGTCCAGGTGGGCTTCGCGCTCCAAAGTATGGCTAGTTCAATGGGGAAACTGAGTGGAATGGAATGGGCTGTCATATTTCAAGCTGTGGTTCATTGAAATTTTTCACAAGCAGCTACGGAAACGTAAATATCTATTGGAGCATTGGCAAGCTTAATAGTCAATCTGGGTACATTCAAAGCTTTCAAGTCATTGAAAACATCCAGTTCATAGTCTATTGATTCTTACTTACAATTACAATGAATGAGTGGTCTCTAACAGAATTTTACTGTACAGTAGGTGTCATATATTTCGCATGGTGCCAGGAGAGGACGCTCACTCCCCAGCGTGGCTGTGGGAGCGCCTAGCAGTGACTGAATTGGGAAGATCCTTTAAGGTGGTACAACGTGATGTGATGTTTTCCATGTTTCCCATAGGGATTCTGTCTTTTTTCTGTCGTTTATAGACATTGATGAACCTGGAAGAACTGGTACTGGGAATCACCCAGTTTTCGTTTGGAACCCAGTGCTCCAAATCCATCCGGCTGCCATGTTTCTTCTCGGTGGCATCCCGGCATCAGGTCCTTTGGCAGTACAAACAACAACCTGGAGGGAATGGCGTATCGCAGCTCAGCTGCAAAAAAAAAGCAAGCCCGCCCTGTGGCTGGAGAATGAATTTTTGGGGATGCTGAATGCAAAAAAAAAACGGCATACATACGCCATAGGCAATACGTACAATTATATATATATACATAATATATTATAATATATTATATAATGTACAATATATATATATATATATATGTATACACATGTGCACACACACACAACATACATGTCCATGTCATTCCATGTCAACATATATCTATATGGTGGTTGATACATCAGGAGCCTTCTCAGTATGCTAAATTATTTCCAGAAGAATCCCAATGACCGCACAAACATAAGTTCCTACTGCCAACAGCAAGGACTGAAGTAACGAAGTGTCAAGTGATGACTTGAGTAGTTACAACATTAGTAGCCTTTTTTTTGTGTGACTATTAATGATTAGATTTTTCCATGCTATACCATGCCATTACTTGCTATTAATGTGCATTTTTGGGTGCTGTTTGTTCCGCCTTGTTCCACCTTGTTCCATGCCATTCCATGCCCAGGCAAACCAGCTGAACCCGAGGCGGTGATGGTCTGTTGTGTTTGGGACCGCAAACGTCGACGAGACGGGTCAATCATTTCTCAGGCTTTAGTACTACATCATTATATGAAATTATATACTACATCATTATATGGATAGTATATGTATATATATATATACATAGTTTCATAGTCTTTTTTTCGTGTGTTCGAAAAGAACTCTAATTGTTTCCAACGGATGTTGACCAAGGTTTCGATCCAGGTGATGCAAATAGCACCAAGACATGGTGGATGAATTTGGGGTGCGTAAACAACAATTGGTAACATTCCGGGTATCAGAAAAGTTGTTGTTCCCAATCGTGTGCATACAGAATAAAAAAGCAACGTTGCAAATCAAAAACAAAATTGGTTCCTGTACTTGTTGCTTCATCTAAGTGAGTTATATAGTTATGACCCCGTTGTAGGTAGATTTAACCTATACAACTAACAAAGCCAGGGATGTAACCCGTTGATCCGTTTGGATCTGTATACCATGGTATAGCATGGTATAGCATGGTATACCATGGTATAGCATGGTATACCATGGTATAGCATGTTTTTTTTGCATGGTTATACCGTTAAAATGATTAAAATGGTCACTGCATGTCATTGCCAATAAACCACAATAAGCCACAACAAACCTGGGGTCGCCATTTCTTCAGACAGACCTATGTGGGGATGATCGGGGAGACCCACAGCGAGTTTAGAACCCATATCTCGATCCCACAAAACGATGAGGAAAAGACACCGGGAAAAGTCTGGATTTATGTGTTTATTTGAAAGCATATATATATATAATTATGTGTATATATATATACGTGAGATTTGTATGTGTTTATTAGAGTTTTGCACGCTAGAAAACATGTAGTCCCATTATGTCTATCCTGAAATGCATACAACATAATCACAATCTATATAATCTAATCCAATCTAATCAAATCTACCTACGTACCCAAATCCTATGACACTATCTATGATTATATATGCAATTTAGATCTATCCAACATAAATAATCTATTTCAGGGATCTTCAACCGAAACACATGGTGATTTTTCGTGATATCTTCACGGTACACCAGCTGTGCTGACAGGTAGATGCAGGCGCGGTTTGACCCCTTAAAGCCTGAAGGTCTGGCGGCAAATGCTAAGCAATTGGGAGGTTCCTGGAAAACAAATAACCTTTCGAAACTCATGTTTTGAGATTCCATGTTGAAAAAAATAATGGCGTGTGATACATTCTATGCTGTCACCAAACCGTAATGGTTGCGATCACCACATGAATTGAAATCCCGGGCATTTTGTGCTTCGATTTGTTCAACGGAAGTCTTCCAAGGTGCACAGCGATCAGATGGTCCCAGCTGAAAGTGATCAGTGGAATTTGAGGTTTGAACACTCACAGTTCTGCCAAGTGTGTTGTTTTTAAAATCGCAGCAGAAGCTCAAGTTCCAAAAAAGACTTTGACATTCTGACCATGAAAATCAGGAAGTTCTCGACCATGGAACCCCTGAAATCTCACATGGGCCGCAGGGCCGTTAAAAGCGACGTGTTCCCTTCTGAATGATCATTTTTGCTAGGTAAATCGTCATAAATCATCTATAAATGGGCTATGGCTATAGCTTCCATAGCTATGTTAAATAACCAGAGGGTAGTATTCCAACATTTGAGACAATCATGGATGTACACACACGTGTGCTGGGCCCTGCTGCATGAGCTGCTGGTATATGATGACTCATAGAACCTGAAATGTATGTTTGAACATGTTTGAACAATACAACATAATTTATATGTATATACTGTATGTATATAGATAAATATATGTTATGCAAAACTATGAATGACATGCATGCCATTGTTTCTTTCTCGTCATGAACTTTGACCAAACCAAAACGCTTATGTCGTCATGTCGCTGTCGCCGCGCGTCGCTTCGGCTTCTGGCAGGTGCTGGTTACCCCCCGTTCCTGGTGATCGTTTCAGGGGTCAAGTGATTAGACCAGGTCACTTTGAATGGGGTAGAAAATCACCTACAAGGTGGTGCCCCCTAGATAGCTAAGTTGGTTTATAACTCCAATAACTGTGGTTTATAGGTGATATATCTATAGTTAATGGGATTATAAACCAACTTATAACTGGGGGGCACCACCTTGTATGAATCAGGCCAGCTTTACCGTCCCTTTCCAGTAAGGCGCTTCCCATTTCCAGCTTAATTTAGAAACATTCCAGGTATGGAAGATGTTATTTGTATACTGCAGGATGTGTTTTTTTTAACAGGCTTGGCTTAGCGGCTTAGCGGCCGAGCTGCAGCAAGACAGTACTTGCGGGCTGCGACCCGCTGGGGCTACGAAGTCGTTGTCAAAATGACATCTCCTCAACGTTGAATACCCCATAGAATGATATGTGTATAATATATCTGGGTAAATTATAACGACCTCACTGTTCTCCCTCACTGGAATCATGGTTAGTAAGGGAAATCATCCCCAAATGGCCTTAATTCATGTTAGTGAATTATTATAATTTACCCATATATATATAATACTTGTTTCTCATGGGACAATTCACTAGCTGATTTTATAGATTTGGGTCAAAGAATTGTTCCAACAAGGAACTCCCTTAGCTGTCAATAGCTGATCGTATCGATGTGTTTCGTAGCAGCTGAAAAACATTTCAATGTGGTAAAGCAAAGTAAACCACCACAAGCCCAATGATCAGCATGACCCAACCATGAATCCACCATGAATCAACCATGAATCCACCATGAATCCACCTTTTTTCTCCACCATGCTTTTTATGTATGGCTTATTCTGTTCTTTTTACCAGCCATGGCTGGGTCTGACTGGGACCTCCAGGTGCCGCTCTTGGCCTCACCTCCCATGTCGATCACGACGTGAGCTTCGCCATCGCCTTGTCATTTGGATTATCCCTGGTGGATCGTGGCTCTTGGGATATCTTGGGATCTTACTGTATATATATATATATGTATATATATATATAAATAAGATGAAACAACAATATATATCTATATATATATATATATGTATATGTATTTATAAGATGAAAGTTACTTTAAGTTACCATGTTCACTTTTTAGTATAGTTCGGTGAGATGGTCTAAATGATGCTTTCAGCATATCACCATGTTCAGTAGTGGTTCCAAGCCGAAGCCGGGGGATCTGAAGGCGATGGCAGGATGAAAAAATTGGGAGCGGATCTCCGCGGCGGACATCACTGAATCATGGGGATCTACATCCTATGTACATATAGTATATAATAGTATATAATAGTATATATATAATAGTATATATATATATAATAGTATATATATATTACAATAATAGTAATAATAATAATGATGATAATAATAATGATGATGATAATAATAGTAAAAATAATAATGATAATAATAATGATAATGGTGAATTTTAATGACCCACAACAAGCTGATAAATGATGGATGAATTTGTCTATCCCAATGTTGAATCAATATCATGAGTCCATTGAGAGCCATCACATTCCCAATTTTGATGGTAAACATGATAATTATTGTGTTTTTTTCCCCTAATAATGACCGGACATAGATCTAATCCATGTGTGTTTCATTGCGATTGAGGAGACGGCCATTGGTGCTGGCACCCAAAGTGGATTGCGAGGGAGCTGTGCTGTGGCTCCATGGTATCTTGGCTGAATATGATTCAAGATGATTCCGTTGGCAAATGGAATGGCGCTTGTGGAACCAACGCTGATGATGAAACATGGGTTTAACATGGGTTTAACCAGGAACTTTTGAACGGCGATGTGACGCCATGAAACTGTTTTGAAGCTGGAAGTCTCACAGAATTGTGGAGAACTGATGCAAGCATGATAAGTCTGACTGGGCGGATGGTCATCAATCCATTGATAGGTCTGATAGGTATTTATATAACGGGTCTGGAACATTTTTTATTGTTCCATATATTGGGAATGTCATCATCCCAACTGACTTTCGCTCCATCATTTTTCAGAGGGGTGGCGAAAAACCACCAACCAGTTTATAACCATGATTAACCATTATATAACCATCATAAACCCTCATTAAACATCACTAAACATCATTAAACATCATTAAACATCATTAAACATCTTTAAACAGCATTAAACATCATTAAACGTTATTTAACCATTATTAAATATCATTAAACATCATTAGCCATCATTAACCATCATTAAACATCATTAAACATTTTTTAAACAGCATTAAACATCATTAAACATTATTTAACCATTATTAAACATCATTAAACATCTTTAAACAGCATTAACCATCATTTAAACATCATTAAACATCTTTAAACAGCATTAAACATCATTAAACATTATTTAACCATTATTAAACATCATTAACCATCATTAACCATCATTAAACATCATTAAACATCTTTAAACAACATTAAACATCACTAAACATTATTTAACCATTATATAACCATCACAAACCATCATTAAACATCATTAAACATCATTAAACCATCATTAAACATCATAAACCATCATTAAACATCATAAACCATCATTAAACATCATTAACCACCAACCATTTGTAAGGAATCCCAGGAATTCCATGGGATGACCATGACGGTCCCCGATCCCAAGGATTCGATGACAACTCCGCTGGTTCCTCTGGCAGCCATTGTCAGGAAAATGTTGGAAATCATTGAAAACATCTTATGAACTATGTCGGACATACACTTAATCTATTTTAATCAGTTATATATACATATATATATATATGTATTATACATATATATATATATTATATATATTGTATGTATATATATATTTATTTATTATTAGATAATTTCTGATCATATTCGGAACACGACTTTCTAAACGGCCGGATTTTGTGACGTACCCAAAAAATGGACGAAGGGCTCTATCGGGCGATTGGGGGCTTATTGGGATGATCGTATAAGCCTCGTTGCTAAGTTCGCATTTTCTGGGTTTCTCCTTACTAGAACTGGCATATTATCACGGGATATCACGGGTATATATATATATATAGATATATAGTTGCAAAAAATATATATATATGCACTGTGTATATATATATGTATGCACTGTGTATATACATATATATATATATACATATTATTGATGATACAAGCTCATGACTAGCTGGGACAGACATCCGCGTGTCTCAGTCTCACGGCGCCCGTCAGCGTACTGCATATTTAATTCGATCAAAGGCAAGTCTATTGCGACTCAACGTTCAAAGCCTAGGTTTCAACATCTCTTCAAGGTTTCAAATCCTTGAAAAAAATAGTGATTTTGCAGTGCTTTTGTTTTTTTTTGACAACTTGAGGTGACTTTCAGATTCCCCGAAATCTCCCCTTTCAACGGCGGCTTCAGGCTGGTCTCAGCTGTTGCCGCGTCGACTGAGCTGGTGCTGGGTACATCTGCGGGCGCCCAAAGTGGCGCAGAGTTTCTTCGGAGGCGTCGATCCGGGCGATGTGGCGATGGGAGGACGGCCGGGGATTGGACATTCAGAAAGAGTGGTGAGAATATGCGGATTTAACATGATTTAACCATGTTTTTTTGGTAAAAATAGCACACACCAATCTGGTATAGCATTTTATGTGCTCTAAACACACCAATTGTAATCATGACCATACAATAAACATCATACAACTGGTTGGTGGTTTCAAACATGTGTTTTTTTCCATAATATATGATATGGGATAATCCTTCCCATTGACTTTCATTTTTTTAGAGGGGTTGAAACCACCAACCAGATGTTTTTGAACATCAATTGCATAGTCAACATAGGTGGTTTCACACGTGATATGTCCTAAAGCATTCTTAAGCAATATTTAGATAATGATGTTTCTTTTTGGGGAGGGTATCCTCCGACTTTAGGATGGAGATTTAATTTGAACCATCATTTTTTGTCGCGGAATGTTATGGAATGTTGGGATATAATCGGATACAACCAACCCTCAGGTATCCAAAGATGGATAGGATGTGGAGATACCAACAGCGAATGATGAGATAATTGGCAGGTAACTGAATACCACCCAGAAATCACTGGTTTAGTTTGGATCTATATATTCCTTTTGCCGGGCCAAAAAAAACGGGGTATTCAATATTATTTGGATAGGATATTTGGTGTGTATATTCTTGTCTCAATATGGGGATACTATATGGAATGGGGTCTTAACACAAAGTGGGGGCTTAAATCCACAAAACTATGAACGTTTCATGGGATATATGGGTTTGTCTCAAAATCAGGGGTACCCCACTTCATGGCCGTCGAATATGGAGAACATGAATGAAAATGATGCTAAACCATGAAATGGAGTGGGCTTTCGAATATTGAGTCAAGTCCAAATGTATTGCCTGTTTCAAGTATACTTGGGATGATGCTCCACAGTGGACTCGTACTTCTCTAGCCAGTGTAGCTATTACTTATGCGATGCTGCTGTGGGACAGATCAAATGCTAAGACCCAGGAAACCAAGAATTTGGTCATGGCCGTGTATAGCATCACCCAAGTTCCAATTTCAAGCCACAATCAAACGAGAGGAAGGTTGACACCTAAACTGTCTTAACCTTTGCATAATGTGTTGTTGATTCAAACCACTACTTCTGCTAGATCCCCTCCCATGCAGGATCCTGCATATTGAGACAAACCTTTACAGATCAAAATTATGAATTTTCATTGTCACAGCCGCATACTGCCTGGTAGTGATCCGTAGATGGTATATGGTTGTCTGTACGCGTGGCAAGATCAGCACTCATTGTATGGTAGTAGCTTAGTGTCCATTTTCGCATCATTATTTGAGACTATTTAAGAACTACAAGTGATGAAACAATAGAAGATCGGGATGAAGGGTATTGGGTACTGCTCAAGATGATGGTAGAAAACTGGCTTGGACAGAGTGTTCTAATTCCAATTCACCAGATTTTACTTGACTACGTTTTTTTTTGAGTTGTCTTTCAGTTTTCGAGGCTCAGAAACACACAATTGCACCACATGGGCTTTGCGGTCCGCCCTGGATGATGGTTTTTGTCCCACGGTTTCTGGTGGCTTTATGGTGGCCTTGTGGTGTTTTCCGGTGATTTCCAGCATTAATTGGTGTTGCAAAGCTGAATCTATGGAAAGTGGGCGTGATCTCTTCAAGTCTATGTTTCCAGACTGGAGTTTGCGAACGACATGAGATTGATCCATTTGACCACATTGCTTGTGTTTCCTTCGAACAAGTGCAGCAGGGCTGTCTCCTGGAGTGGTGCATGACTTGTCAGTTCTTCATCGAGAATGTTTTTTGACGTTTGACGTGGTACAAAATCAGTTATCGAGTCACCTCTGGATTGTCGACGTTAGCTTGGTATAGTTTCATTGTGCAGGTCCAATGGGGTCGCTTTGCGATAAGGCTTCCCACTTGGTATTGCTTGGCTTGTCATTTTTACATTGTTCATATGACTTGACCCATGCCCAAGTCATGCATTTCCCATTGTATTCCCCAGGCATTTCAAACATCTCATATCCGTGGCCAAGCTGAACATAGTGTACCCCTTTCAAGCCAGCGTTCAATCCATAAAGAGAAAAAAGATCATCTGGTCTGAAACCTCATTTTCCCGTTTATTCGGTGGTCATATATGGGTGTGTCTGAAAATAGTGTACCCCTAAATTTTAGGTGGCTTGCGCCAAGTGTGCGCCAACACAGGTTGTTTTTTCAAATGAGTCAAAGGCTGGTACTTCTGTAATTCTTTAATAGATTTTTCACTGCCTGCCGTGCCCTAAGCTTAAAAATACACTGAGCCCCCTCTTTAAATTTACGTTACGGTTTTTTTCACGCTGACCCACCACCGGGCCCCCTTTTTTAGTCTACGTTGGTGGGGCCCGAACCCAAAATCCGAAAATAAGGGGCCCCAAAAAAAAGGCCAAAAAACGGCCAAAATTGCTTATAAATCGGGGGGCCCCATACTTAAATGATTAGGGCGCACACGCCCTATAGAGAGAAACAGTCTTCAAGTTCTGTCATTCGTAAAGTTTGACCAGGACGACAACCTGTGTTGTCGAACTCCACTACACTCCACTACACTACAACTACAACTACACAACTACACTCCACTACACTACATTACACTCCACTACAGTACATTACACTACACTACCTTCCACTACACTTCACTACATTACATCACACGACACTATGTACACAACATTACACTAGACTCCACTACACCACACTACATTACACTACACTACACTACTTTCCACTACACTTCACTACATTACTCTACACTACACTTCACCACACTACAACTACAACTACAACTACACTCCACTACACTCCACTACACTCTACTACACTACATTACACTACACTACACTCCACTACAGCACATTACACTACACTACACTACCTTCCACTACACTTCACTGAACTACACTCCACTACACTGCAACTACACCTACGACTTCACAACTACACCCCACTACATTCCACTACATTAGATTACACAACATTACACTACACTACACTACATTCCACTACACCCCGCTACACTTCACTACATTACACTACATTACACTACATTACACTACATTACACTGAATGACACTGCACCACAGATAGACATGTAGACAGATAGACAGATAGACATAGATAGATAGACAGGTAGACAAGGGTGAGAGAGATCAATCGCCTTTCAGTCCAGCAGTGGCTTCGCTCTGCCATCTCTGACTCACAACAACCAATCTCTCCTATAGGTT
>Ga0126342_10019270_pt1 | contig 11607 bp, 13 predicted proteins | sample Cyp1metagenome_FD_92528 | JGI IMG/M metagenome (GOLD analysis project Ga0126342, IMG submission 92528) | Coral microbial communities from Lord Howe Island, Old Settlement Bay, Australia - Cyphastrea 1 metagenome | ecosystem: Host-associated > Invertebrates > Cnidaria > Coral ... | reverse complement strand
TGTGAGAGAAGATGTGAGAGAAGATGTGAAGATGAGCAGATGTGAGAGAAGATGTGAAGATGAGAAGATGTTTTACAGACCCCCACTATTGGAAGAACCCTGCGCTCAGACGCTCTCGGGAACTATTAAAAATGATGAGTTCCATAGTTATGTTAGTTCACCAGAGGGTATAACATGTTATAACCACTGATCTTCTTCTAGGATGCCAAATTCAGGAAATATGTTTTTTTACGATTTCAATATGGTTTTTGATACGATTGGAAGATATTTAATAGAGGGGATTTGACCACACAATTAAGATTTAACCATGGAAAAATGGGGATTGTAGGCAAAATTTCATGGGATACAGGGGGTTGTTCACCCATATCCAACTCAACCATTCTTAAATCCATGTTTTCCCCTGTGCCTCACGTTCTTGGCTCGGATGTGCCACCAGTTCTGTGTGCTGTGCTTTAGAGCCCAAAGCATGGAAGTCACCTCGGCTCCCTGCCCAGTTGGAGTGGCCCCAACTGGGTCCCATTTTTGAAGGATCGAAACAGCCGTGTGTTTACATGGTATTTTATGGTGATTATTTCGTTTGTGATTTTATGTGTCTTTTTTACTTCAATGTGGTATAGAATGACATGTGATTTTGAACCATTCCCTTAATGGCTATTTCATCAAGCGAAACATGGATTGAAAGCAGCAAACTTGCAGCTTTCAATGTGACGAATCGCGCCAAGAGGCAACCCACTGCTTGTCCGGCACGAACAAGGGAACCAACCTATGCTTCGCAAGGGAACAGCCCAGTTTTTATGCAGAAGCAGACACAATCTTAGATATATGATATAAGGGAATTAGAGAAAATATGTCTCAGATATAAGTTTTCGAAAATCTAAGATCTGATCTAATCAGCATTGAAGGAATATGATCATGAGACATACTGAAACAGTCATTGAGGCACAGGTAGGTACAGGTAGTGGCTGCAGTACTCAAAAATTCAACGTGCAAACGGCTGTTGGTGGAGAAAAGGGAGTGTAGCCTGCTATTTTTTGCCGATGGTTTTACCCTCTGGTTATGACTAACATAGCGAACTGGAAAGATCCACCATTTTTAATGGGAAAATCCACTATTTCAATGGCCATTTTCAATAGCAAACTGTTAGTTTACCAGAGGGTAGCTGATATGGAACTCACCCACCGGATTTTGGTGCTTGGATCACCCCATTTTGGAACGTTCCTCAGATTTCACCCCTGCCCAAAATCTGCCCAAAATCTGGTCGGAAATCATGTTCGAAAAACCCGGGTTGAGAACACAAAGAGGTGCCCCTGTTTCAAGAGGATGCGGTATCCTATGCTTGAAATCCCTTTTCGAACAAAAAACATGTCTAAGTCTATAAAGGAACAACTAAAAACCGAAGAAAACCCTTCCAATTCTGTCCTTCAAAAACTGGTTGGAGAATGGGATTCCCCTAAAAATGGGATAATCTGATTTGCCCCAACAACAATTGGTCGTGGATTGTCCCCGAACTAATCATTTTCAGCGTTCGGAATGGTTTTTTTGGCCTCGCGTGGATCCCAGTTGCATGGTGTAAAGCTCGTTAAAGAGCATCATCATCACATCCCAGGGCCTAGGCTTTTCGGGAGGTGACTGGGGTTGCTGGATCATCTACAACTACCATTGGAAGGTAGTGAAAAATAGTGAAACTACTAAAAACATAAAATCATCTAAAATCCATACACATCTACTGTAACTAAAATCATCTAAAGACCATGACATTTTTTTTTTAATGACAACAAAGTGATGTTCAACAATGTGACAATGAGATCGCGAATATCGCACTGATGAACCTGGTGATGGTGCTGATGTTGCTGCCACTGTTGGTGAGACGTTAGCCAGCGATCATGACTCGATGACTGAAGATATTGTTGGTGCTGCTTAATCATTTTGATCACTATCATGATGATGGTGGTGGTGATGATCATCATCATCATCATCATCATCCTCACCATCATGACCATCATGACCATCATCATCATCACCACCACCACCACCATCATCGTCATCATCATCATCATCATCATCATCGTGATGACCATCGTCCTCATCCTCATCCTCATCCTCATCCTCATCCTCATCCTCATCCTCATCCTCATCCTCATCCTCACCATCATGACCATCATGACCATCATGACCATCATGACCATCATGACCATCATGAGATCATGAGATTATGATAATTTTGCTGATGGCTCCCAAAAAAGTGATCCATCAGCATTTTCTTGAGCCCCTGCTCTACCTCCTGAGAACCATCTTTTGGGCCCCCGGACCAATAGACGCAAGCGTAGAACTGCGACATCTCCTGCTGTTTTTGGACCCTGCTGGATGATTTCTTCTGGAGCCTGGGGATGGAAAAACACAACAAGGCTAAACATACAAGGTGGGGCCCCCCAGTGATGTTAGATGGTTAACAAAAACCCCAGTAACTATAGTTATTTGCGTACCATAAACCATAGTGAAATTGGAGTTATTTGCACCAACTTAGCTATCTTGGGGGCCTCACATTGTATGTACCTGGCGGTTCACCCAACTGACCAAGTCGGGGAAAAGGGCTGGATTGTAGCCCGACCAACCCCTGCTTACATAAGTGAAGTGGTGCTCCAAATGTGCCATGATCAAGTTATGTTAATGGGGCCCTGGTCATCCCACTATTATGACTAGGATTCCTTATACTGGCCTCGTTTTAACTCCTACGAAAATGGAGTGATGGCCATCCCCCCTATGATAAAACAACCCCTGTAACTTAACATAACTTGACTATAACACGAATGGCTCCAGGCCTCATAGGTGACGTCGAAGATTGTGGCGACCGCCCTGAATGCGGTCCCATTGGCTTCATGGAAGGGGAAAGCCACTGGAAACCATGGGGTTCCCAATCAAATCTTGGGGTGTCTGGGAAATGTTGCGCTTTCTAAACGATTTATAAAACCAAGCAGCAGCATATGCAGCAGCATATGGCTCAAAAATGCCAGAGATCTTTCTTTGAGATCTACTCAGCTAGAATCCCAAAGCACCCGAAACAAAAGCTGTCCGTTGATCCTGAAAATGGAGGTCCAAGCCTATGTAATGAGTTTGGTGACTTGGGGTCAGCCCCACCTCCCGGATACAAACAAGTCTGTTGCGATGAGATGGGTTTGTCTGAAAACAGAGTACCAAATTTGATGCCTTATCAGGCTTATCGTCAATTATCATCACTTCTCCATTATAAAAGTGCCAGTTTTGAGGTATACTACGGTATACCCAACTCTCAGACATAATGACATAACTTGACATAACCATATTATCCTGATGAAATTGTTGCCGATCAATTCAATGTTGCTAAAATCACCAGCAAAGACCAACAATATATCCCTTCCCCCTACGAATCAGCACGCCCTGGTTTCATGGTACAATCTACAAACATTAATTTGGGGATCCAAAATAGGACGGTCTAGTCCATATATGTCCATATAATGAGATTATATGGGATGTGTCTCTTGTAGTGGCCACACGTGTTTCATGTCATGTTTCTGTACTTTTTTGCCATTGACCCACCTCACCCGGACGCTGAGGAAAACGGGCTCGTAAGGGAAGTGCCGCTTCTCGTTCTCCTGCCGCTGTGAGATTGCGATAGAACAGCAAGAAAAACCCGGTAATCTTATCTGGCAATGGAGTGCTTCCCATTTTTGTCCACTTGTAGACTTATAGATAATGTCCTTACTCAAAGTGGGGATTTCTCTTTGTCAGCTGAGAAATTACCACAGCGTAGCTGGGAATTCCAGAGTGTCTTCTCACGCAAGAGGGTATGTCGACCAAGTATTCCCTCAAGAAACTGGCCGGTGGCCACAACCCAATACTCAAATTGTCAGACGATTCCTCTTCAATTCTTGAGGATGTTGAAGTACAGAATCGCTAACTTAGATTTGCGTAAGATTGCTCTAAGAAATGAAGAATCTCCTTCATAGAAATTCCCAAATGCTTGGTTTTCCAATGGGAACATTGCAAAATATAATCTTCAGCATATCCATAATAAGTTTCTCCTCATTCTACCGGATGTTCCCGGCAGCCCAGACCCAGCGACCTCGTAGAAGAATGACCAGAGCAGTTCCAGCAAAGCCGGCCCAGAGCCGCCTGGCCACATCCAATAGTGGTAAACACCACCAGCAAAAAACGGCCTTTGACACTGGATGGTGGCAATTCATTTTGAAACCTGTTTTTCATCATTTTTCTGTATCAAGTGGTAGATAGTGGTAGATAGTGGTAATGCATCTTAAAACCTTTCTTTCTGTATCAGAAAATTAGCCTTTTTTCCGTATGCTGATGGGTTTCCCTTTGAAAAACTGACCAAGAACGATGACAAAATGGCAGTCGAGCGACCTGTCCAAACGCCCAGGCGACTGAACATGATCCGATGGTTGCCATTGGGCGCAGGCACCTGGCATCGCAACAAAAAAGCCCCTGCAGGTGCCCCTGGGGCCGCCCTGGTGGGTTGATCATTGAACTTGCTTTTTGGATCTTTTTCGAAGGAGTCCCTCCCAATTTGTTTATTTCATCAACCAGGCTTTAGTCTTTGATTTATCTGGCGTTGACAGATTTTCGGATCTGGCCAGTTTTCCAGTGGATCATTCCACCCACGCGCGACCCAAAAAACGACCCGGGGGACCGGTGAGTGCTGCTGCTGCGTGTAGAGCCCGTGCACGCGCTGCACGGGTGTTGGCAATCTCACCTCCAAGTGGACTGGCTCGGTCAAGTGATGGGTCAAAACCCTGGTAACCTCAACCATTAAAAATCACCATTAAATCACCATTTATAATGGTTACTGTAAATCCCATTTTCCCTGATGGTACCCGAAGTCATAGCTGCTTTATGGATGCTTATTCCCCCAGTCATCTGAATCATAGGTTTTGACCCATCCCCAAGTATCTACACATGTTTGTGGTGTCTCGTAAAGTACGTTTTTCTACATGTCCCATCTTTATGACGATTCTAGAATTCTAGATCTCTATCTTGCAACTATTGTACATTCGTTTTCATGCATGTCATAAATACTATCATATCATCATATCGTCAGATCAATGTATCGTGTCCCGCATCAAGTTGGCACCTGCAACGCGAACTGTGCTGCCAGGATCCAGTTGGCCACAACCTAGGCACAACGTGGGAAGACCAGGTATAGAATCTGGTAATTGAACAGGGATAAACAACGGTAATTTGCCTATTTTTCGATGGTTTTTCATGAAACTTCACGGGGATGAACAAATCGTTGATCTACAACATTGAAGCTCTGGGTAAGTTTCCACGCTTTGCGGAACATCGCCATCTGAAAAAAGGGCGTATCAATGGGCCATGGCTTCCATAGATGTCTTTCATTGGGGGGTTCATGTTTCACTTCTCCCATCATCCAACTATGGATTTCTTTGTTGGGTAGACTCCAGTAAATTCATCAACATTGATATGGAAGACCTATGGTGAAACCACTATGAAATGATCCATAACTAATGGATTTTCATGGATGTTCCATATCTATGTGAATTTGTTTGTTTGGTACTGGATGTGCACTGCAGGAAGCATAGGTCGGTTTTTGAACCATATCATAATGCGGCAATATATGGAACATAATTAATAATCAGTGAGGTCAGTAGGTTATAAAATGTTATAAACTACCTCAAAATCAGGTGAAAAAAAATGGGAGTCAGCTGTCCCAACCAATGGAGATGGGATGGCATTGCTACTGTCAACCCAAACTCTGACACTCGCCCGAAACCCGGCTTCGTTCCGTTCCACGTGGACGATATGAACACTTTTTACGGTGATTTCGTAATACGGTGATAATTTTACGTACCATTTGGGGTCACAGGTTCCATGATGTTTATGTTAAATAATCCCCCTCTAGATTAATAGCTGAACTTGGGGGGCGTCAATTTATAAGAAACCCCTCTAGATAAATGTATGTAGTCCTCAATGAACAACGTACTCCCAACAACGGACCTCAAAATGAACAGATTCCTTAATTAATAAACCATGGTTTCTACAAGGGTAGTTCATATCAGCGTTCTGCATAACATGGATTTCAAGTTACATACCCTCTGGTAACTTAACATAGCTATTGAAAATGGCACATGAACGTAGTTGAATTACCCATTAAAGATGGTGATTTTCCAGTTCGCAAACTGTTACTTTACCAGAGGGTACATCTGGGATTGAACCCAAAGAAATCCATCCCTTGGCCACCGCACCATGACTGCTGGTGGAGAAGTTGCCTGTGCCAAGGTCTGAATCTGTAGCAGGAACTGCGGCCTGGTCAGGATGAGATCCCAACTACCCCAGATATGTTTGGACACATTGGTAGAGAAAGAAGTAGAGTTACATTCTTTCCCCCAAAAGTGGCTATCATTCTTCAATACCTCGACCTCCTGTCATTTTGGGAACTCAAAAATGATCCCAGAAATGGAATATGAAAGTGTACCAGCCCCAAGAACTAAACCAATCAGCACACAAGACAGACCATCTCACCAAACCGATTGTGATGGGATTCTGTTCCATTTTGACCGCACCTGACCAATGAGATAGCCCTTCAAAATTGGTGATCAATATGTTTCTGTGGGATTTTGCAGTCATCCATTACATACTGGACCTTTTTCGAATACATCGCCAATGAATCCGGGTCATTCTCCAGTAAAATCGGAAGAAATTTGGGAGAACCTCCATGTCTTTAAGTCTAATTCCACCTTTTAGAGTGGCTCATTGGCTATGGATGAAGGGCCCAAGCCTAGTCACTCCGATGTTCCCATCAAAATAGCGCGTTCATCAAGTCCTTTTTTGGGCCGGGGGGACCACCCTATATTTGCTGGGTCCATGTTCAGCATGACCCAAAGATGGGATCTAAATCTATTTCGTGTCTTCCAAGTAGGTATCTTTCGGTTTCTACTACATATATCTTATGTTTCTACTTAATGTGGTTACAACCATGTCATGTTTACCATCCCCCACCATTTTTATAGGTGCTATGGTTACCCTTCCCAGTCGGATCTCTAGATCCTGTTGCCCAGTCACTTCCTCGCCGCGAGCCTCAAGCTGGGCGGAATATGTGGCACCATGGGCCAGGCAAAGTAGAGCAACATGGGAACGGCCTCTGTCGTCCCATGGCACATGTCAGATGTGGAAAAATGTGGTAATGATGGTTAATATACTGTTAATATATGGTTAATATATGGTTATTATATGGTTGGTTAGTTAGTTAGTTAGTTAGTTAGCTAGCTAGCTAGCTAGCTAGTTAGTTAGTTAGTTAGTTAGTTCACTGCCATATTTTATGGGTATCCCCATTTTCAGACACGGCAACATATCATATATATATATGATATTGTTAAACTGCTTGGGATATACATGGGATATATATATATATATACTGGTTGGTGGTTGAGCCTACCCCTCTGAAAAATGATGGACTTCGTCAGTTGGGATGATGAAATTCCCAATATGATGGGAAAGTCATAAAAGCCATGTTCCAAACCACCAACCAGTGATGCTTTAAGATGGAATTGAAGAAGGAAGTTAGGTCTGCTCCAAATAGCAATTTTGAGTTGGGAAAATATAGGATACCCTCTGGTAATTTAACATAGCTATTGAAAATTGCCATTTATAGTGGACTTTCCCATTAAAAATGGTGATGTTCCATAGCTATGTTAGTTTACCAGAGGGTATATAGGGAAGTGATGATAAAAACCAATGGATTCTACGGACACTCCAACTTGCTCACAAACCCACATGGACCATGTGAACGTCACCTGCGTCCACGAGCAAACTTCAGATAGATGTTTTCAGATGGGCCCCCAATTAAAGCCACAAAGTCACCCAAAATGGTAGTTGAAGGGACCAAATATGTAGCGTTGATTTCCGGTATATGGATGTGAAGCAGGTTGAAACCCTCAGATAGTATCCCCTAGGATATTCTCATGCCGACTCAGGTACCTCCAAAAGCCAACGTCAATTCACCACATAGGTCACTTACAATTGTAGAGACACAACTATTGAGGGCCCTTCTCACGTTCAGTAAGTGGACTCTACAAAATTCCAACTTTCGACACCCAACACCCAACACACAACATATCCAACCACCAATCCCGAACCTTGACAGCTCGAAGCATGGTGCAAAACCTCCAGAGATTTTCTGATGTGGATCAAACCGGGTGGGCGGGCTGGGATTTTCTGTCTCCCAATTTTGGACTATCAAACGAGCGTCTTGACCCCATACAGCTTGCTGTTAAGATCTGTTATGATCTGTCCAGGATTTTCTCCGAGATTTTCTGCTGCCAGTCTACTGGATAACTAGATATCCCGCTTGCACAATCAAGCTGTGGTATCACTGCTATCATCTGCTATCTACCAAATGGATTGCCAGCGACCAAATATCATAGGGCCTCTAATCCGAAAGACTAGTTGTAACCCGAGAAAGCATGTGCCTGTAGTGGACCTGCAACCCAAAAAAGTATACCATTGGAAAGCAAATCAGCCAGTTCCAAGCTATTCAAAAATGCACCAAAACAACCCAGTCCCAGTCACAACGCATGGTCCCACCGGCCAAGAAACCATGCGGGACCACCACAGACCACCAACTGCACCCGAGAGAAGAAGCTGTCGGACTTCAGAACCGCAGCCAGCCCTCGGATCCGGGCACGCGAAATGGGAGGTTGCCAGTGGTTCACCATCACTGTGGATGGGCCAGCGAAATCCGAGAAACCACCAATTTGGGTGGTTGAAACCCTATAAGTCATGGGATGTTTACATATGTTTACCATCTATCAACTGGTGCAGGATTTCGCAACCATCCACAGTAGGGGTGCCATTCCTCTTGAATAGTTACCATGTTGTTTTCCCTCTATCACAGTTTGTAAGTGCTTCCACTGCACCTTGCTCGGCAGATTATGCGCCACTTCGGCTTACAGAGAGAAACAACTATGATGCACATGGAAAAAACCAAACACAATTCAAGAACTATATGATATGGTATGATATGGTAAACAAAAAAAATAAACGTCTTTTTCCGATTGGGATAACTACGTAGGTCAACTCTTGTTTATGATATATCATGATATATCTATAGTTAACGGGCTTCAAAAAAAACAAACCAACAAAACTTGGGGGGTATCACGTTGTACTCTTGGGAAATCCAGTGAATTTCACGGAGGACTTGTGATCCGAGGCACCTTCCAAAGCCTCTGGCCACTGGTCTCGCATCCTGGTTGGAGAAATTTCACCACAATGGGGGGTCTTAATGGTGATTAATGGTTAACAATGGTAAATCATGGTTAATAATGGTTGATAATATCTTGATTTCATAGTATACTTGAGAATTCTTCATTAATCGGGATTAGAATATGTCATATTCATGGGGTTTACAGTACAATCATCTTGATGAATTTACTTCATATTTCAAGGGGGTTCTAAGATGTCCCCCAGGTTGTGTGGATTGGCTGACAAATCTGCAGGAAAACTGGTGAACTCAGCCCCAATTTTTTCTTCGGGCTTCCTCTAGGTTTTGTCTTTCCGAGATCGACTTTCCGAACTCAGACAATTCTGATAAGGTGTTATTATACAAACGGATATGTGAGTGTTCATGATAGTATATACAAATGGATATATTCTAGGTTTGTTTGATTATGTCCGTGATAGTTTTTGAGACAAACGGATATGTGAGTTTAATTATCTCTAACCAATGTACAGAAAAATTTTTGGATATCCACCAGATATACGTGGTTCATACCAAAAACGAAAATATGATGACCCACTTTGGATTCCTGGATATCCCATCATGTGATATTGTTGCTTTCTAATATCTTGACTATATTTCCATCACTAATGTGTATATGCATGTATGCATGTATGCATGTATGCATGTATGCATGCATGCATGGATGCATGGATGCATGGATGCATGGATGCATGTATGCATGTATGCATGTATGCATGCATGCATGGATGCATGGATGCATTTATGCATGCATGCATGGATGCATGGATGCATGGATGCATGGATGCATGGATGCATGGATGCATGGATGTATGGATGTATGGATGTATGGATGTATGGATGTATGGATGTATGCATGCATGCATGCATGCATGTATATATATATATACATATACATACGTACATATGTGTGTATATATATACAGTATATAGATGTGTGTGTGTGTCCTTTAAAATCCGTGTGTTTCCTTCACGCTGTTCCCAGGTCGTGGATTCCATGCATCCCCACTTCCCTGCACTCAGCATCTGGCCATTCATAGTCGTCTTCCTCAGTAACCGAGATAAATTGGGAAGACTTGGCACTTTCTTTGAAAATGGTAGATATATCGAACTAGTTACTATATGTTACTATGATTTATAAACAAACTATAGCTGGGGTTACATAGATTGGAGGTTTCCATAGTCATAGGGGTACCCCAAGCGAGCATTGGATGGTTTATTTCATGGAAAATCCCCATCTAAAATAGGGGTGCTTTGGGGGTAACCCTATTTTAGGAAACCACCATTTGGCTGTTTATAACAAAGAAATGTTGGGGGGTTCCGGAAGAAATTTGAGGATTCAACCCCACAGAATATGCGATATCGGAATGGAACCAACAAAAAATGGGCAGTGAACCAACGAAATGTGGAGTCAACACACACAGACATGCAGTTTTGAGCCACACAAAATCGGAGAATATGATGAAAACCAACCATCTGGGAGTTTCTCTATACTCGGGGGCCCCAAAAAATGTGCAAAGCCAGGTCTGAAGAATTCCAAGTCATGGAAGTACCAATGGACCCACCAAGTTTGTTGTGGCTTGTATATATGTTGCATTAAACCATGAAGAGTGAGAATTTCGACCCAGGGAAGGATCATCCTGAGAACCCCGACCCAGGAATGCTTCCATTCCCATTTCCGCATCCAATCCGAGAGCTCCTTGTTCTCGTGACAAAACCCAAACCTCGGAACTCGCATCGAAACGCAGGTTTCACCCTGGCAACCTGGGAAAACAAGCACCACCAGTAAGATGTGCTGTTTCCCAATCACTTATAAGTTGGTTTATAAACCATGAAATAACCACCATCAACTATAGTTACAGTATATCTACCACAAACCATAGTTACCCTCTGGTAAACTAACATAGCTATTGAAAATGGCCCATTTATAGTTGATTTACCCATTAAAAATGGTGATTTTCAATAGTTATGTTAAATTACTGGAGGGTAATTTCCCAATCACTTCTCTTTTTCGGTTTTGGCATCCGACCCCCTGGATGATTCGCATCTCCGGCACGCCAAGGAGCACGGTACAGGCCATGGTGACCGTTGGATGACGCTGTCCATGAAACTGCACCTGGATCCGCCATCGAAGAAAGCGCCGGAGAATAAAAGATGTCTATGGGGATAGCCTATACAAAAGATATATATATACACACACATACATTATGTGTGTATCTATATAATTCTATGTATAGATATATATATATCCCCAGGTATAGGATGAACATGGGCCAACTAAGCATGCCTATGAATCCATTTCCAAGTAGTGGATCCATGACTGGATGATATCAAGATGTCAG
>Ga0126342_10019269_pt1 | contig 11608 bp, 10 predicted proteins | sample Cyp1metagenome_FD_92528 | JGI IMG/M metagenome (GOLD analysis project Ga0126342, IMG submission 92528) | Coral microbial communities from Lord Howe Island, Old Settlement Bay, Australia - Cyphastrea 1 metagenome | ecosystem: Host-associated > Invertebrates > Cnidaria > Coral ... | reverse complement strand
GGACAGCACCCTGCACAGCACCCTGCACAGCACCTTTGCCAGACTTCGCCACCGCAGTCTGGACAGCACCCTGCACAGCACCCTGCACAGCACCCTGCACAGCACCTTCGCCAGACTTCGCCACCGCAGTCTGGACAACACCCTGCGACTTCGCCACCGCAGTCTGGACAGCACGCAGGCTCAAAAGTTCGCCACCGAAGACCCCACCTTTGAGAAGTAAGAACCCCTATAGCTTGCCAGCTATAGGTACCATCTCCAAATGGGTAGTTTGATTCTGGTTGGTGCTTTGGAACATGGTTTTTTAATGGGATATATTGGCGTTTTTAATGGGATAGAATGGGATATAATAATCAATATGGAGCCATGCAATTTTATGACTGTCCATATATTGGGAATTTCATCATCCCAACTGACGAACTCATATTTTTCAGAGGGGTAGGGCTCAACCACCAACCAGTATTGTTGGGTGAACAGTTTACCAAATGACCATGTGTTATCTTGTCATATCTTGTCCAGCATTTTCACCCGGTTTGCGCGGTTTGGTTTGTACCTAGCATGTGCGTTTTCCTTGAGCACGTACACTTTGTGCGGTTGTGCGGACTTCAGCGTAAAAGTACATTTAAAAAAACAAAACTATATTTAAGCCATTGAGCCACCTTTGACGCTTCAATCCGCATCCCACCTTGAGAATTGTTTTTTAAACACGTTACATGTGGATTTTCCATCGACAAACTCCCATTCAATCCCGCAGGTGGCAGCCGCGGAGCCTGCAACAGACACGGCCACACCCTTCGCTGCGACCCAGGTGGAGCTATGGTGAAATTTCATGACATTTGATGGGCCGGGGATAGTTCAGGTGATATAACCAACAATTGCGGAATACCAATATATATATATATATATATACATATATATAATAGATATATATATATATATGTGTGTGTATATATAAATATATTTACATATGTGTATAGATATATGTATAAGATATATATATATATAATTATATATATATGTGTGTGGGGTAAAGCTCACAAGTATCGTGGGTATCCCGTTCATTACAATGGAAAGATGTGTTGGGTAGATCATGAGGCGTGAGCATTGATGAATATTTCCCAGCAAACTGTAGCAACCCGCAAAATTGATGGAACGATTTTAATTGTGTATGGTGTTATTTGAATAGGATTTGCCGATATCTATTGTTTCAGGGGATGCCTATGGTTGGGAAAATGTTCAGTTTTCACTCTTTATAGAAGACCATAAAATGAATTGGAACTGTTTCAATAGCAACTATTTCCATGAAAGCATGAAACAAATAGCATCAATCGGTTTTTCAAAAACCTACGAAGATTGTCCGAAAGCCTTTGAGTCCATTCAGTGCATGATTTTCTCATAAATCGAAGCAGAAAGAAATGTTGAGATTATAGCTCAATGTGTGAAACTAATCATGTGAGTGTGGTAAAAGGGATTTTCATAGGATTTTACTGGTGTTTTAAAGGGATTTCAAGCACGATGAAAATCATCGTCAGGCGCCTTCTCCAGCAGGCAGGGTTTCTGTTTGGAGGACCTGGGGATGAGATTACCATTGCGGGATGTAGTGGTTTTCATGGGAAATCCACTGTGAATGTGAAAAAAGGAATGTTTTAAGGGATACAGATGGATATAGTGTTTTATTTAAGCAATAATATATGATATGGCTAATCCAAGATGGCATGATGTCTGGCCATGTTGGGCTTCGATGTCATCCAGTCGCAAAGTCATGGACGGGTGTTGCACTGGCCAAGTCACTGGGATGCAACATGATTTGGGAAAAGCTGTGCTTCAAGTTGTCAAGGGAAACCACATAAACTAGTGGTTAAACAAATTAGTCAATAACATGATTTATGGGGTATACCAGTGAAATATAATTTTCTTTAACCACACAACCATGATTTCAATGCGATAAACCCAATGAGTCTGAATAAAGAAGCCAATGAGGTCACCATGACTGTGGTAACTGTCACCCAACGTTTCAGGCCCAAATCGCAGCGTGATTTCGCCGATGTCGCCGTTTGAGGTGCAGATGTTCGAGCTGCCGGGGGATGGTCATATCTTGGGGTTTTCGTAAATGGAGGTACCCCCAGATGCATGGTTTATTTCATGGAAAATCCCAATCTTAAATTTCATGATAACTGGGGCTACCCCCATTCAGGAAATCACCATTTAAGTATATATGTCGGGATGACCATAATGATTACCATTACATCAACAAGATATACCATTTATAGTTGTTGATATCCATCAATAGTGATTAATATGTGTGTTTTCTAGTGATTAATGGGATTCATATGGATATACCCTCTGGTAAACTAATATAACTATGGAACATCACCATGTTTAATGGGTAAATCAACGAACTAAACGAGCATTTTCAATAGCAAACTGTTAGTTCACCAGAGGGCATATGGTGGTCTGAAAAAATCAAAGACCCCCATAGCTGGATGGTTTATTACTGCTCATTTCATGGGAAATCCTGTGAAAATGGATGATCACTGAGGAAAAAAACCCACTAGTTTGGGATGATCATTCGATGAAAATCCGTAAACCAAAAAAGGTTGGTTTGGGAATCATCAAAAGCATACCCTCTGGTAAACTAACCTAGCTATTGAGAATGGCCATTTGTAGTGGATGCTTCCATTAAAAATTGTGATTTTCCATAGCTATGTTAGTTTACCAGAGGGTATTCTATTTAACCAATCATACATTCTACGCATGATCATAATCATAGTTGGTTTAAACATGATCTTGTTGTTGCCATCTATGATCATCGCTGTTTGACCAACCATCTTCAACCACAATCATTAGTCCCAACATTTTCCAAGATAATCATGATGCGTGAGCATTTATGGTTATTTCACCAACAGCGGAAGATTCACCCGCGCTAAAACTGCACAGTCCTTGGTTTCATCCCACGACTTCGGGCTAAAACTGGGCCATGTTTGCAGAGAGATTTCTGATGAACATAGAAAGAAGGAAAAATGCTGATGAACATAGATTTCTGGTTTAAAATTTGAAAACCACCATAGAAATGCTGGAAAAATGCTGCAAAGTACCATCATTGATGAACTTCTCGTCTCCGAAAAAACGATGTATTCAGGTCGATCAGCCATTCCGTCACTGGAATGATGCTGGACGTGTAAAAATGTCAGGTGATCCCGATTCCAAAAACCCTCACCATTTGGGAGAGCTATCTCCTAGCTTCAAAGAGACCCATCTCCATATTCAAGTTGGCTCTTTTTGTCCCACTGATAGCCCAATATCTCTCCATTCAAAAAAAGCATTGTGCACCTATTTTTGTTGGCGAAACACCCAAGAGGATTTCTGTTTGAAAGAAAGGTTAATAATTCCCATTATATCCCATATTTTATTCGAGATTATATCCCATGTTTTATTCCATATGATCTCCACATAAAATGACAATGTTTTTTGTTGGTTTACCATAGCCTTTACGTCCTGAACCACTAGCGACCAGGCGTCGTCGGAGTCGACGACCACGCAATACAGCAGGACTCCGCGGTTCCGCGCGGCGAGAGTTGGGGCACGGACGGATGGTTGGATTCTAGTCATTCCTACAATAGGAAATGGGATAATATGGTCCATATCATCATATCATAATATGGAATAATAGGAGATGGGATAACATCATAATAGGATATTCCTACAATAATATGGGATAATATGGATGAATATCTTATTATAATATTTATCCCCTACATGGAGCCCCAGTCAATAGCGTTCAGCTGCCTTCTAAGTGGCTGAATTCTATGGTTTCTGGTAGGTATGTCACGAACTAGTTAATGGGCTGACCATAAACCAACGACCGTAACTGGGGGGCACCATCCTGTAGTCATCCCATAAATATCCATGATATTTCAACTATTATTCCATATAGTTTGTAGGATATCAATATGGGATAATATGGAACAATCATTGGGATCATTGTTGGAAATCCATGGGATATGGGAAATTCTATACTATTTAAACCCAAACCATCCAGGTTTATAAAGGGATGCCCCCATGAAATGGGATGGTTTACTCTTGGGCAAAAGTGCTACGCCCATCCGAAATTGCTGGTGATATCCCATGTATCAGGAGTTGGTATCGTTACTACAAAGTTGGGGATATGGTTGGTGCTTTGCTACAATCTTAGTAGATATCCAAAGCTGGTCTGTTTTTTAGGGATGTCAATTTATTGATTTTGGGCAAAATCGCAAAATCATGTCGTACAGAGTTCCTCAGCTCCGTCAATAGTCATGGGGGTAGCCCAATAGCTGGAGGGTTTATTTCATGGAACATCCATCTATAAAAGGATGATAAATGGGGTACCCCATGACTTAGGAAACCAAGGAAACTTCAAAATATGGGGATCAAATCCATAACTCCCAGCTATTTGGATGTTGGAGTGGCTTTTGACCCATAGCCATAGATCCTTTTTCTAGAGTCCATCATCCCTGCCATGGATTGTCCAATTCACTGACTTCCTCGGCAGTTAACCAATTGGTTGTGTCATCCGCGGAAGAAGCCCAGGCTTCGGAATTCATCGCTGTAAAATGCGGATCCTGAATTTCACAGAGGCAGTGATCCTTCTGACGAAAAATATTTGGGCATGAAAAAATCATGCGCAAGATATAAAAAAGACATTCCTTTTGGTCATTGGTAACATGGTAGAGTATATTACACATATGAAAATTGGAATGTGAATGGGAAATATCCGGTTTCTCGGATGGGATTGGATAGATCACATATCAATGGGATATATCCCATCACAGATCATATTTCCCATATGATTCCAATAATATCACATCCCAATCCCATATCACAATCATATATTGAGATATGATTGGGATATGTGATCTCAATGGGATATATCATGATATATCCCAATTTTATATCTTATATATTCCATCACACCATGGGAAACCCATGGTTTTTCTCGGTCCACCTTTCGTTCGGTACCTCCGTGCAAAAACTTCACCATCGCCCCTTCACCAACTTCACGATTTTTCAAGGCCGGGCCGTGGCTCATGGGATAAACTGTTCACCCCCGTTTCCATGTTATTTATATATTCAATGAGATAAACAAACAAATCCCCATGGTTTTTCATCTGTTCCCAAGAATTTGCCACGGCTAGATCGGCCAAAAAAAAGATCCTAATCGCTTCGACTTCGATGCATGCCATGGCTTGCAGCTGATCATGATCCCAATGATCTTCAGATTCTTTAAAAAGTATGGGAAAATGTGAAGAAAAATCTGGCACCAATCCCGGATCTTAGGGATTTGAAAAACTTGCGATGTTTTTTTTCTCCCATTTTCGTGTCCTAATGGCTGAGTTGGCCACTTTTCCAGCCATGGAGTCTTCATATGAGCTGCTCGAATCGCTTCGAATCCAGCTACCCGACTATGAGATCTGCAGGGTCTCGGACACGAAGATGACATTGCTCGCGGGCGTTCCACTGGATTTTTTGATGTATCTGGATGGATGGTTGGAATCAGGTTTGGGTTACCATAGATTTTCTATCCATCAAATTGGATTTTGAGCCTTTTGGGGGGACATTTATGGGTTTTAGCCATCTATTTTTTCAGCATTTATCCGACTCTATCCCCCGAAACAAGTGACTTAAATGTTTGGGGGATCAACATGGAGCAAACAAAAACCAGCAAGGTATCATTGCAAATGGTGCTGTGGTGTGTACTTTGCTTTCCATCTCACCTTTCAGACGGACAGCACCATTCTGGAAGATCACATCGATACCAAGTACGACTCCTGGCTGTGATTAATCATTGGATGGGTTTGTTTGGGAACATCTTCACCGGAAACCATGGTCTTTGCACATGAAATCTGAGGGGATGTCCTGTAAATTGCCCATGTCTTCACCAATCCATTGATTCAAGGTGATTTCTTCATTTTCCCATTGGGAAACCCCCATTCGAAATGGAGAATCCATTCCGGAAATATCATATCTTGACTATTCTTTCTCAAGTGCCGTTTCCCGCTCTCCATCAGGACTGCAAGGTGCATGAACGGGAGTGCAACGAGCAGAGAGAGCGCGTGAAAGCGAAGGTGAAAACTGGCATTTCCCTTCATCTGGCCATCAAAAATGAAAAATCTCCATCCCATGGTCCCATGACCATTGGGAAGGCCGAACAGCTGATGAGCTATGAGATCTCCTTCACCAAAAATGGACCACTGGGCCTCTCGTTAAACGAAGAACCTGGCAGGATGAAGGTGCTGAAGGTGAAGCCAGAGGACAACATCAACATGGCCGAAAAAACCCTCCGAAACAATGCAGGTTGAATGGTAGTTTCAATGTGGTTTCGATGTGGTTTCAATATGGTTTCATAGGGATGTGCTGGTGGATGAACATTCACAAATCCCACTGGTGGGGATACTTGCTGATTCACTCGCAGTGGATTTTTCACCTATTTCTGGGAGCCACCAACACCCCCAGTGATGATACCAACAACTATTAATCATTAATAACTGGTTGGTGGTTTGGAACCATGGAATTTGATGACTTCCCATATATTGGGAATTTCATATATACTCCCAACTGATTCATATTTTTTTCAGAGGGGTGGCAACCACCAACCAGATAATCATGGGATGGAAGCCCAAAAATAAGTCCGACCTTGTCCCCAGATATCATGATCTGCACCATTCTGAAACGGCAGCGCTCGTCCAATATTTGGGAGGAGGATCCCCAATGAGGATTTTTCAGCGATGTTCCAGCCATGGCGGGAACCCAAAAAAATCCCAAAATGTGACCGAGCTCCATTTATAGGCCAGGGGGAGTTCCCCATTTTCTGACCTGGTTTTCAGGAGTATCCAATCCACCATTTTTTGGGGGTCATCTCCATAAACAGCACGCAGGTACTTTCCAGCCATGGCTTCCCTGGACACGATGTATGGATGATGTTCCTATGAAAACCTCCATTTACAGATGAATTTCCCAGCTATAAATCTCCATTTGTAGATGATGATTTCTATAAAAACCTCAACAAAGCGGGGATTTTCCAGCCAGCCATTCTAAACGCTAGGAGTTCTTTGAGAATTTCAACCGTCTACATCCGCAGTCAGCTGTGAACGAGGGCGACTACCTGTTGGAAGTCCAAGGTGAAACACCTTCCTTCGACCAAATACATGGAAGCTTCGACATCAAAGAAGGTGTGGGTACGTACTGACATGGAAATGGTGGGATAACCCATGAGTCATATGAGATAAAACTCAATGACATGGTGGGATATATCCTAAATAGGATTACTAAAAAACTGCTGGGATATTTCGGAATGAGATCACTATTCAATGACCGAACTCTTCAGGTCGGTGATGTTTCTTTTTGTTGAGGTATTCAATGTTGAATTTCTGGGGAGATGGCATGGGATTCTCCCATCGCTTTGGGATCAGATCACCGATTTTCGACTGTAGGTGTCCTGTCAGAAAATAAATCCATTGATTCGGTTGCGCCATAGACTGGATGATTTTGATCGCGATCAGACAGTCAAACATGCCAGTTCAAGATCTTCCATTTACAGATTTGTTTCACATTGAAACTTCCATTGGGTGCAGGGATTTTCCAGCTAGCCATGTTTGACTATGACAGGTACGTCTTGCCATCCTGTCATAGACCTTTGGGTGCAGTAAAGACTACCCTCTGGTAATTCAACATAGCTATTGAAAATGCCATTTACGGTGAGTTTTCCCATGAAAAATTGTGATTTTCCATAGTTATGTAAACGTTTACCAGAGGGTACCTTCCTCCAACCAAGGACTCAAAGACGGAGACAAGGTTCGAGTCAAAATTGCCACCCCACGAGTTCCGCAGCCTCACCAGCACACCATGGGGGATGTTTGACTCCATGGGGATGGGTCCAACTTGGAGGCGACAATGAATTGGATATCGGAGATACCACAAGAGTAAGAAGAATAAGATAACAATAAGAATTATCAGCAGAATGATCATGATTGTGATAAGGATGATTATTATTATCAACATTAACAATAACAATAGTAATAATGATAATAGTCATATGTTGATTTCTATCAACAATAGTATAATAATAAGAAGAAGAAGAAGAATAGTATAATAACAATCATTATTAAGAATAGTATATTACGTTCATATCGGTCCAGGGGATCACCCTCAACGGAGACTTTCCATTCGACCCATCCGCGCGACCGGTTCCCGGTTCAAAGGCAGCCGGGCAGCCGGGCCAACCGGGCCAATCTCTCCAATCCGCTGCGAAAAGTCGCTGGCTGTGACTAAAAACCGGGTGGTCCCATGAAATACCATGGAAAATCCATTATAAATGGAGGTTTATAGCTGGGAAAATCATCTATAAATGGGTCAATTACCTTCTGGTAATTTAATAGTTTGCTATTGAAAATGGCCATAAAAATAGTTGATTTGCCCATTAATAGCATGGTGATTTTCCATAGTTTTGATTTACTTTTGTTAATGACAACATCAGGCAGTGCCTACTTGGGTTTTCCTTACACCAAGCCAATGTGACCAATGGCCGATTCGTTGCTTTCAAAACGGGTTTAGATATGCCAAGCCACAAGAAGCACCTCATCTGTGTCCGAAGACAACCCCAATGCAATAGTTTGAGCATGTCCGATTGGGCATGGCCCCGAACATCATTTTCCTATCTTGTGTGTTTTTTGGCGCGATTGTGTTCTTATTCATATGTGTTTTGGTGTGGAACATTGGAACATGCTGAACCACATGTCATTGTCCAACAAAGAAAAGACCACAGTGAAACCTCAAAATATACACGGCCGTTTCCAGGTTTTTCCTGCGAACCCAAAAACTTGTGGAGCGCAGTGTGGTGAAATCGAAAACACATGATTTCTACATATTCGGTGTGTCTACTTGACTGAACCACATATAGACCGAAGTTTGGGCATTGTGTTTTCAGCCACCATGGCAGGGGTACAAGTGTGGATAGAGCCAACTGCAACAGTTCTCCTCCAGAATTCATCCTACATTTGAGCAGTGCCAAAATCTTATTCGCTTGGAATGGCTGGGGGATTCCCAGTTCATGGATTATGAAAGTTATGATAATTCCAAATATATTGGGTAGTAGAAGCCTTGCTTTGATCAGGTTTCACTCCTGTGAGCCGGGTGTAAAGCACCAGTCACCATCCCACCATTTTGGCATCAGTCGCCACTACAAGGGACCTCATATCCCCAACGTTGTGGAATATGCTAACCCAAATCATACGTTGCTTTCATTCATCCCATGAAATATCCCATGAAATAGCCACAACATCTCCAAAATTCTATCGCCAAATATGTGAATTACTGGTTGGTGGTGTGGAACATTTGTTTATGACTTTCCATATATTGGGAATTTCATCATCCCAACTGACGAACTCATATTTTTCAAGATGCTTAAGTCACCACCAACCAGATTATGATTAACCATCATTAACCATGTATTAACCATTAATATTAACCATTATTAGCCATTATTAACCACAATGGTTTAGTGGATTCTAGTATAACCAATGGATTATAATCCATTAAACTCCATATAATCCATTATAACCCATTACAATGGAGTATAATGGATTATATCATATCCCATGGTTAAGCCGGACCTCCAGGAAGTACATCACCACGTCCCGCCGCACCATGACCATCCAAGTGACCGTCTGGGAGCCAACGATTTTCTTGGGGAAATGGAACTGGCCATCAGATGAAAGTACAACTTTATGTTGTTGTTGTTGTTGTTGCTGTTGTTGTTGCTGTTCTTAGACATTTACCGATGCATTATTAATGATAAATACATAAATACAAAAATGAACGCTATCAGTATGGGTCAAAACATGTCAAAACCAAAAAACAAGCCGGATTTTGACATGTGGGTATAGTTTGCAAAAAGCCGTGTCCTGCTGGAAGATCTTCCCCTCCCATGTTCCCTGGCGCTCATGGGGATGAACATGACATGCGACAGGTAGATGACTTCATACCTTCAAGGGAAATCTGGCTGGTGGTTTGGAACATGTTTTTTCCATAATATATGGGATAATCCTTCCCATTGACTAATATTTTTCAAGATCGTTAAAACACCAACCAGAAATTAACGCCCTTTTTTAATAGGGTTTTCCCTGAACATCATTTGGTTCATCATCCCAACAACATTCACAATCGGATTTGTAGGAAGTTTGGCCCAATCACCAAGGAATTCTGTTGTTTGTCCCCATTGATGGTGTGATGTTGTTACATCATATGTTCCTACCAACCACCGAGTAGTACTTTGACTTGTACCCAATTGAGAAAGTCTATACCGCAATTTAGGGTGATATCAATGTTCATCATATTGAGATTCATTTAGATTTTTCTGAAAATGAGGTATGCTCCGCAAATGGAAATTTCAATCGGAAAAATGATGATTCTCTGTTGGATGTTCTGGTGCGCCCATTTCCTTTTCAGACGATCCCAAAAGAATAACGCCATTCAATCTGCTTGTTACCAGTTTTAAATGAGAAAACATCATACATTCACCAATCGTTTCAAGTCTACCTATATGTCCACATTCAACCATCATATGACAATACAATAGAGTGAAATATAGATTCAACAAATCAAATCATAAGATGATTATGAGAGGATTTCTATTGGACGATGACCATAAACCATGAATCCCTTGTTTTGACCGCATGGCACCGCACATGCCCCATGGCTGGCAATGGGAAATCCTATATCTATAAGATAATGACCTATAAGATTATCATAAGATAATGATCATTAATGATGGTTGAAAGCCTATAAATCATTAATGATCATCCATCATAGATTATGTTAAATGATCATATAATCCCTATTGTTTTTATAATCCCAAAAAAAGTATGTTTATAATTCCATTAATAATCCCTATAATCCTTTAAATTATATTAATTTTATAATTCCATTAATAATCCATTAATATTTATTTTTTATAATCCATTAATGGGATGTTTACCCCACCGTTTTCCGCACAGACTGACACCACCAGCATGGGCGCTGTGCGACAGAGCACGCTGTCGCCGGCCACCTCGACGCAGCTCGGTGAATGGCTGGAGGTTTCATGTTAAATGGCACTGGAAAATATGGTGTCATGTACAAAATCTCCCAAAATGGTGGTTTTATCGAAGGAAGTTTAGAAGTCAAACTTCCGACAATATGGACAGATGAAAAGCAGAGCAGGGCAGAGGCAGAGTGAAGAGAAAGATTAGAAGAGAGAAGATTAGAAGAGAAAGAGTCAGAAGAAAGAAGATGCAGATGCGCGAAAAGGTAGGAAAGTCGCGAAACACTGTGTTCTTCCAATGATTTGTGGCTCCGGAGGGTCGAAAAGTAGGCTCGCCAAAGCGGCGGGTGCGGAGCCAGCTGGCCAGATGAGAGATGAAAATTTGCACACCGTTGTGGCGCGAAGCACATTTCCAAGTCAAAATGTACAAAACACACCATTCTCGGACCACTTTTGGAAGTTGAGATATTGAAAAAGTGCACGCCGTTGTGGCGCGAAGCACATTTTGAAGTCAAAATGTACAAAACACACCAGCGTCGGACCACTTTTGGAAGT
>Ga0126342_10019268_pt1 | contig 11609 bp, 11 predicted proteins | sample Cyp1metagenome_FD_92528 | JGI IMG/M metagenome (GOLD analysis project Ga0126342, IMG submission 92528) | Coral microbial communities from Lord Howe Island, Old Settlement Bay, Australia - Cyphastrea 1 metagenome | ecosystem: Host-associated > Invertebrates > Cnidaria > Coral ... | reverse complement strand
TGATGCTACGCTACTGCACGTTCTCTTCAATTTACACAACTACGTGATGCTACGTTGACAAGCTCTTCTCTTGCACTTGCGCACTCTCGTCATGCTACGTTGCTGTCGGTGGGGGCTGTTGGGGGTGTGTTAGCAAGTTCTTTATTTGACTTAAAGATATTTACCCAAGGTGTAGTTTTACCCAAGAGTGCCCTGATGAAATGTTTTGCTCAATGCTCTCATGCCTTATTTGCATTTCAAATATGATTCCATAATTCTTCCTACTTCTGATAATGATGATGCTTCCTATCCAACATGTTGTGCTATGAGATCCTGAGTGGTTGCGTTGTTTTCTTACCCATTCCATCCTAATGTCACGTAACACAGGCAGATATGATATATGTTACCTGCATTTCCGTGACATGATTTCACAAGAGTTTTCCTTTATCGCTGCATCTTGCACTTGCGGTGACGTTTCCAAAAGGCAGACCGCCGGTGGAATCCTGGAAAGATGTCCAGGCTTCGGGGTTGCTGAACAATGCTGCCCAGCGAGGTGCAAGGGCATTGTATTCCGACGGAGCGAAGGCTTGGTTGACTGCTGCCCGGCATCTGAAAATTAAATGTCACCAAGCGAGTCACCAAAACAAAGAGTTTTGCCGCCTCCTCACTGACATCAACAGTACCAAGTTGTCGAAAATCGCTGGCACGCAGCAAATCGACCGACAATGGTTGAGTCTGAAGAAATTTGTTTTTTCCAATCTTCACAGAAAAGTGAAGACTTTGGTGAGGTTAGAGGTGAATCCATCTCTGCGACGTCTCTGGGTGGTGCTTGTAGATGAAAGCATGGAAAGTTTAAGTGGATCTAAAATGGGGACATGGGCATACGATATAGAATAGATAACCAATATGAACGACGTCCTTTAAAGATGTTGTGTTTCTCGTGGATCCATACGGAAATCTGACTCCATGTGCCCCCCAGTTCCAAGTTGGTCTAACAAAACCCATGAACTAATTAATGATACGAGCTGGTTGGTGGTAGTTTCATGTACGTTTATTCTCAACCATATTTGGGCTGACGATTCCCACTGACGAGCATATTGTTTGAGGGGTGGCTCAACCACAAACCAGAAAATGGATAGACTCTCCGGTTGTTTGGCAGGGAGCCATTCGGAGCTATTTTTGGATGGTTTATTCCTGAAAAATCTCAATGAATCATTTGACATCTGGCCTAATCGTGGATTGTCACTACTATGATGCTTAACATGAGTGATCTCACTTTGAGGGTAAGACAGCGCTCATTCTTATGATTCATTTACCATACTACCGGATAAGCCGGCTTTGATCTCTGACAATATTGATCTAGGTCGTGATGATTTTCCAACTGTTCTATCTATTTGAGTGTTGCTAAACACCAGAATAGCGACTAATATCCCCATTACATCCAAAATGGATCACATGTTGTATCATGTTGTGGGGTTTGTTTCGTGATAAAAAAAACACCATTTTTACCAGTGATATCCCCACAGTGGAGATGTTTTTCGTTGCCAGGAGCTGCTATTGTCACAGCGCTACATCCTGTTGCTGCATGGAGAGCCACAGGTAACGAAACGGCAGATGGCTCTGTCGGATTGTAACGATGGCAATTTGAATGTGGCTGAAAAAATACACCTTTTGAATATCCAAATTGATGGCAACTTGTGAATGATTTCATTTGGGGGATTTGGAATGCTTATTCAAAATCAGCGTGCAAATGTCGGATGTTGAAGGATTTCAAGCAACAATGTTTTGGATTTTGCATGATGCTTAGAAACCAGGATAACCAGGACGTGACCGTATGCAGTCAACATCATTTAGCATACGTTCTTAACATGGACGAATAGTTGATCATTAACCTCGCTCTACAGCCAATGAGTCGATTGGAAGATCACGGAAGATCCTCCATAGATGGATACATTTGTGCATGTCATCTACAAATTTGATATGTGTTATGTGTATATTATGTTGTTTATCTTCTTACAAAACACTTCAGAATCCACCCGGTATACAACCCTCTTATCAATGATTATTCTAAGAAGCTAATTTATAAGGTGATGTCCATCGATAAGGTGAAAATCACCAATTTTTATAGGTAAAAATATGTAAAAAGGACGTTTATCGACTTATCAGTGGTTTTTTACCTATAGAAATTGGTGATTTTCCACAGCATCCAGGGCAGCTCCAGCCTTGGTGTGTGGCGCGACTTAGCGCGCTCGATCTTCACGGGACAAGACGTGCCGCAGCACGAGGTGCAGCAGGGCGCCAGCCATATCTCCAGCCATGGGAGCAATGGGAATATCATGGGAATATAGTGGGAAATGGTGATTTTACTCTGAAAAATGGTGATATCAATGGGAATGGTGATATTATGGGAATATCATGGGATTTTAAATAGTTGAAACATGACCATAGAAATAGCTGATTTACCCATCAAAAACGGTGCTTTTCCATTGTTTTTTTAATGTTTACCAGATGGTAGATTGTTCAATTTTTAATGTAATGTGGGTAAAACAATGTCATAAACCACCCATGACTGGGAATGGTAACCATACCACCTATAAAAATGGTGATTTGGGAGATGGTTTATGGCATTGTTTTACCCACATTGTATTCAGCCATATGAGGGTTTCTATAAATGGAGGTACCTCAATAGCTGGATGGTTTGTTTCATGGAAAATTAATAAAGTGGATGATGAAGGGGTACCCCCATTTTAGGAACCCTCCATATGTTGCTCAAAAAAACAATATCCTATTCATATCCAGTTTTTTAGATGCATTTGGGTGTAAATAATTCCCACAAAATGAGGTTGCCCCACCCAATCATCGCAAAATAATTCTCACAAGAGGGGTAAATTGATGGTATGTTACCTCTTCATCTAGCTATGTTACCACCCTTGTAATCAGAGTATTGGGAGCAACCCTGTAGCTGGGACATTGGACATTGATGGGATGGATTGACCCAGAAAAAATTGGCTATTTTTTGCGGCTGTCAGCGGCCAAAATGGTGGCTTTGGTAGGAAAGATGGGAATGTACTTTAGACATTGGCTGCAATTGGTGGTGTTAATCAATAAAACTACTTTTTTGTGGGCTTTCCCGCGAGGTGAATGAAGTACTCCAGGTACTCCACAGGTATTCTGGCTACTTTCCTGTGGTATTCAAAGCTCAAGTACGACAGCTTCATCTATAGTTACTGCCTTAAACCCAAGTGGTCCTCGTGAACTAAACAAACAGGAACAGTTCGCCTTGGTCATCCATTTACCCTCTGGTTATTTAATATAGCCATGGAAAATCGCCATTTTTAATAGGTAAACCATCTACAAATGGGACATTTTCCATGGCTATGTTAAATAACCAGAGGGTACCCTCCGGTAGTCAAACATAGCGGAAATCTCCAGAGGTTTGATGAAAGCAGTAATTGATCAATGATATAGTTCATCAATATTCTACCATCAATCTATCACCAATATATATGATCACTATTAGTGAATATATATTATATATATACATAATATAATATAGATTTATATTTTATATTATGTATGTTATGTATATACATATATACATAGATATAGATAGATCGATAGATAGATAGATTGATAGATAGATAGATAGTTAGATAGATAGATAGTTAGATAGATAGATAGTTAGATAGATAGATGGATAGGTAGATAGATAGTTAGATTGATAGATGGATAGATCGATAGATTGATAGATAGATAGATAGTTAGATAGATAGATAGTTAGATAGATAGTTAGATAGATAGATAGTTAGATAGATGGATAGGTAGATAGATAGTTAGATTGATAGATGGATAGATAGATAGATAGTTAGATAGATGGATAGATAGATAGATAGAAAGATAGATAGATAGATTGATAGATAGATAGATGGATAGGTAGATAGATAGTTAGATTGATAGATGGATAGATAGATAGATAGATAGTTGGATAGATAGATGGATAGATAGATAGATAGATAGTTAGTTATAGATATATGCCGTTAATCTTCCACCCATCTCCTCGTTCTATCCCATGACCTATCCCATGGAACGGGTCCAGGCCCCTTGGATCTTTGACAACGTCCGGGAGTGGCTCGGTAGCCATAGACCAATGGTAAGATGCAGAACTCATTAACTTTCAGAAATTTCGGGTTGAAATGAGTTTTAGAATAAAAAGAAACCATGGTTTCCGGGTTTACATGTCCCTTTCATCCATTCACACGAGGGTCCAATCGGGTTTTCCAGTTCGATCCTCAATTTTTGTGGTGATTTTGTTTAACCACAAACATTTTGTGTGTATACAGATATATATATGTACTGGTTGGTGGTTTCAAACATGGCTTTTATTTTCCATAATACATGGGATAATTCACCAACCATTGACTTTCATATTTTTCAGAGGGGTTGGTCAACCACCAACCAGCATATATCACCTTGCCGCTCGCGAATGGGGATGGGGATTTGATAGCAGTGCTGTAGAATGTTGTAGCTAGATAAGTCAAAATTTTGGAACCACATTGATCAGGAGTTCCCGATCCCAGTATTCCAGCTCGAAAAATGGAACAGATTGATGGCTCAAATTTGGTGCAACTACTCGATTTATGAAGAAACTCATGGGCTAAACCCTAAACCCTAAACCATGCAACATTTACCATCTTTACCGTGTGGATGATATTAGAACATATTAAAACCTAATACTCAAAAATTTCAGTGGCTTGTTGTTGGGTTTACCTTGGGTTTACCTTGGGTTTACCTTGGTTTACCTCAATCAACGTTGAGAGGAAACAGAAACCGTGCCAAAATCACCCAAAAACTGGTTGTTTCTTCGGCGTTTCCCTGGGATTCCTGGGATCGGCACCGAGCTACTTGGGAGATCTTGGGGGTGTCGTTGGGAATGATACAAGCCACATGAGTCAGCTCATATAACCGGTTGTTAGTAGTACCCATACATACAGGTATTATTATGATGGCAGAACACTTGGGTTTTGCAGCAGCCGTTGGAAATATTTGGAAATGAGGTGGAATTTTACTTAAAGCTCCTTCCACACAGATGATATCATATACATCTCATATACATTTATTGTACGCATACTGTATATACATATTGGGGTATGCAATGTGTTTGTATCAATTTGTATCGACATTGGCATTATCATGAGTATCACTATTATCGATTGTAACGCAAAAGATCCTTATCATGATTATTATTGCTAGTATTTGCTATTATTATTTTACATATATATGTATACATATGTATATGTACATATATGTATACATATATATATACACACATTATATAGGTAGAGGCAGTTGCTTGATCTCCATAGGAACTTTTTTCTGCAGGTTGGAAAGCCTGAGCTCCAAATGGCGCGGCTGTCCCGCTGCAGATCTGGCGGGCGTGGCTCTCTTCAAGGACCAGCCGGGCCCAGCCGGGAAGTGAATGGGGAGAAAGGGGCATTACCTATGTAAATCAACCATGATTGGGCATTGGTATATTAACCCATTGGATATTTTTATCAACCATTATTGGGCATCAACCATGTATATTATTTATGGTATATTAACCATATACCCTCTGGAAAATTAACAGTTCGACCCTGAAAATGACCAATTTATAGTGGTTTCACTAGTCTTCCAACCCCTGGCATTGGGTATATTGTTTATGGTATATGAACCCATTATTAACCAATATCAACCATTGGATATTTTTTCACATTCCCCTTACATGGGCACTACCCGTGTAAATCAGTAAATCAACCATGATTGGAGAATATTGAGCATATATAATACAAACCCATGTTAAACCCATGTTTCTGGGCTATGTCCATCTATATATATAATATATCCATTTGAAAAAAAATAGGTTATGAAAAGTGGGATTTTGCACATGTAACAACAAACAATTGCGAATATGATAGAATATGACAAATGATGGTTGATGGATTGTGAGATAAGGAGTTATACTAAGTTGAGTTTCTTGCGGATTATTTTCACTAAGCCATATGAATGGGAGACCATTTTCAACCAGCGAATGTATATCAACGTGTCGTTTTTTGTTCATCGATTTTTGGGAAGTTTGGGAATCATTCCTGGGAGGTTTCCTAAGTCATGGGGGTACCCCTAAGTCATCTATCTCTAGATGGGATTTTCATGTGGGTACCCCTAAACCATCCAGCTATTGGGGTACCCCCATGTCTATGGAAACCCCCAAATGGATTTCAACAAGATTCAACGAAGAAAACTGCTGGAAAATTGCGGCGGAATCCTCTGTTTTGTAGTATATGCAGGATATACTCAACACCATGATATGGGTGTGTCCAAAAGCCACGGGAATTGCTGCTCATTTATTGCACTCATAGGCATTTCTTGAGAGAGACCTTGAGAATCCACCAAAGTGGTCTATGATTGCAATTTTAGTAGGGAAACCTCCTTTTGCGGGGAAACCTGAATCTTCAAGAATCAAGATCATCAGCAAATGATTTTCCACTATAGTGATCCATCATTGTTGAGATGGCCTTGATTTTTTAATGATAATTTGGTATATCTTTGGGTACACGAAGACTATCCATACCTGTGGTTTTCATGGCATAGCAGATTGGTTTTACTGAGAAAATCATGGGAATTTCATAGCTCCTCATGATTTTTAGGGTCTTTTGTCCAGAATTTCCCAAAAAAACTCTGGTGGCCATGCCATCCATGACATGCGACAAAAATGGTCTGAAATTGGAGTTCCCCAGTAGATGGCGGCCCTGGGGTTGGTGCATAACTGGCAGAACTCATTTGTGTAGTGGCTTCGTGATCCAGCAATCCCACGCGAAGCCGCCGGCGCAGCGTTGCTTTGGCATTGATTTTTGACAACGATTTCATCAAGACAGAGCTCAGGGGGCGCAGGGGATCCGGAGACCGGCACATGTTTTTCAGCATTGCAGGCTGCTGATTGGTTGATTTTTCCCGAGTGAGATCTCATGGGTAGGACTGCAGATGATAAACAAAGCTTATATGTTATTGATTTGATATAGTGATATATTGATAGTCGATATTTGAATATGATATGCTATGATGATACGATATTGGGATGTCTTAAAATAGATGCCCATGGGTGCCCCAAGAACCCTTGTTTGAATGGAAAATTGGAAGTTTGGGGCACCCCTATTTTAAGACATCCTGAAATAACGAATGTACACGATGAAGAAACAGGGCCGCCAAATCAGATCTATCACATACATGCTTGTAGCGCCGAGGAAGTGACCCATGAACAACGCTTACAGTACATCATGGGATGCAATGATGTATATGGAATGCTGCAATGGCAATGTAGTATAGTCAATATCTTATATATTATCCTGATACATGGGGCAGGTGTCTACATTTTTTGGCACCTTTTTGGCAAAAGGGGCCATTGTAAAGGACCCAATCAGATGAATTTCCGCCGTGGAGGGTATCAACCGACAAACCTGTGTCCATCAATATTCCATAAGTAATTAAATATGCCCATCATACCATCGTTTTTCCATATCTCTATCTATCTATCTATCTATCTACCTATCTATCTACCTATCTATCTATATATATATATATCTTCCCCAGGCTCCCAATGGGATACTGCAACCGATTTTTCAAGGAGCTCTACAAGCAACACGAGGCCAGCTTCGGCACCTTCGACGCAAGATCCCGTGGGGATGAATTTCGATGAATTTCGATGCGCCCGCTGCCGGGAATGGAGGAATGGTTGATCGGTTGATCAAAAGAAAGATGAACTAAGCCATTATTCATCCTCCATTTATGGTTATAGTTATACTTAAATATACTTAAGCCATTTATAAATGGGATACCCTCTGGTAAACTTTCACCTAACTATGGAAAGATCCACCATTTTCTAGCTGGGTAAATCCACTATTTCGACTGCGCCATGGCTTCCAGTTCGCTAAAACTGTTAACCAGTCATTACCAGAGGATCTCCGGGGTTTCACCTGGAGGCGTTCTGCAGGGTATCCTGCGGGAAACGTCCCGACATTTCCTCAATGGGAGATCTCCAGGATCCTAAAATGGAGGTACTGTATGTACTATATAAGGCCATATTTTGGGGATATATCCCCTTACATAGGCCTTACATAGGCCTTATATATATATATAGGCCTTATATATGGAATCGGTACCTCCATTTTAGGATCCTGAAATTCCCATTGATTTCCTTTCTTTTATATAACTGTTATATAAGCATCGCCATCTGCACTGCCAAAAATTATCAAGCGTTCATTGTTGTTACCAAAAAGCAAACATATATGGGATGGGTCAAAACCCTTGGTACTGTATCATTGCCTTCTGTTCACCCCAAAATAGCTGGGTTAGAATGGATGTTCATTCACCTAAACATGGTAAATGTATTGCATAGGTTTGATTTGCCACAGGTGCCACATGTATATTAACTATATCCTGTGTACTCTCTGGTAATCAAAAATGGCAATGGAAACGGCTCCGCTTTATAAATGTGTTTTTTCCCATTAAAACCTCCATTTATGAAAATTGAAATTTTATTGAGGAGATTCTGCCATGGTTTGATTACCAGAGGGTACATCATAAGTATATGGCCATGCAAAATTAAGGTACCCTAAAATTGGATGGTAACTATCCTCAATTAGAGCAAAACCTGCAGTTTTTCTGGCGCCAAGGTCGAGATCCCTTGAGCACCGCTTTTTATCGAGGCCCTGGTTGCGATGGTGGTTGCGATTCATGGCTCTAAAAATGATGGTAAATGACTGTACATGTGTCAAATGATGGCCAGTGGCAAAATGGTGATTAGCCAAGACATGCCGCGACATTTGGGAGGAACCCATTTCCATATAAAGCCAATTTCCTTGGAAATTCATCGAAATTCTACGGTTCAATGGGTTTTATGGGCACAGATCGAAGTATAAGACCAGGTGCTTGAGTCATAAGTTTTTTCAGCTGACTATGGTTCAAAATTTTCATGACACCCAAATGGAATGTTCTCACATTCTACTAGTGATCAGCCGGCGAAATCCCAATCTTGGTCACTTCAAGTTCCGATGGCTTCAAGCCTCCAAAAAAATCCTTGTTGTCAGTCCTCATTTGTTGGCAATGCCCCCAATGTTTATGGATAATATGCATATATGCATATATATATATATTGGGATAAAGCTGATGATTGTCATTTTACTTCACCTCCTTTCCAATGAAATATCATCCAACCGTTGGGTTCAAACCTCCCGCATCGGTTGGCCATTCAAACATAGAGGGCTCAATCTCCAGACATGGTTCAACCACTTATCCGACGTATCCTATGATTTGTTGGTTAAACCATGTTAAACCACATCATACCATACCACATCTCCATACCATACCACATCTCCAGCTTTGGCTTGTCGAATTCCCCATATGCCACTGGATCATCCCACAGGTATAACTGGTCTGTCACCGGTCTGGTATAACCAATTTATCGGGAGTGAGATGTAACATGATGTAACCTGAAGCCTGGGGTTTCACCTGAAACAATGGATATCCCAAGCACGGGACTTTTAGGAAACATATGTCTCCACTTAACAATGGGATATTCATTTATATAAGTTATACCTCGATTTAACCTGAAGAATTGGAGTTAATCTGAGACGTTTTTACCTGAACCATAGGATAGTTGACGAATCTTAATGGAATCTTGAGTATACTTAGTAATGACCAACTACAATATCCCAAATGAAAGACCATGACTTCACCAAATACCAAACAAAGATAGTGACCATCTGTCACGGATCCATGCAATCCTCCTATGTTTCACTCTATATTCTACAAATGGGCAATTTTCCATAGCTATGTTAAAGAAGCAGAGGGTATATATTATTGTAGTACATTAGCTAATTTTACCTATTGTTAATATGAACCAAAGTTTGATTACAATATTACTTCCAATAAAACTGTGGTTAATCACTTTCTATGGTCTATGGTCAAATACAACTCATCTAACATAACATTGTCAATAAGCAAATGGGAATCAATTGATATCCATATTTTGTGGGTTAACCAAGTTAATTAATAGGAGGATCATACTAGTAACTACTACCCATGATAGTAGAACCATAGTTCATTATATCAACTATTAGTAATAAACCCATATAAATGGCTGCTATTTAAACATAACTATAGTCAACTATGGTTAAACGGGTTATCTGATCATGAAACATTGACTATGGTTAATAATCTATGGCTACGTTGTAAGTAGAAAACAGTATGCATTACCATTAGCCATTCTCACTTTCTATGGTAAACAAAAGCTCGTTAGATAATCCAGTACTTGGATGTTGGATCTCATCGGAATCTGCAAACAATACAATTATTATAGATTCGTATTACATAATGTTAGATATCATACTTATATGAACTATATATTTACAATACTATGATATTATTAACCATGATAATCACACAAACACTATAGAAACTACTATATAATGTCAACCCTGGAGTAATAAACCCTTAGGCTGTTAAATTTCGGGTGGTACCATTTAAGTCTCAGATCTTAACTATTGGGGAAGTACCCCCTAATTAATAAACTATGGTTTAGTCTCATCCGGGGTTGACATTATCCAATAAATATATCATGGGGAGATTCCATCATTAACATCATTAACTATGGGGAGATTCTATAAATATATCATTAACCATAGCAAATAGCTTATATATCATTAACTATCATTAATATATATATATATATTTGACTATCATTATGAATATATACGATCATTAACCATCATATACTATGGTTTCACCAACATATACAATCCAATATGAACCATGTTAACCATAATATAGTTTTCATAGTTTTCATACTATTCTATAAAGAACCATACTATGATTCTATACTATGCTGTTAGTCTATCATAAGCTATAACTATGATTCTATAGTATGTTATCATTGACCAAAGTGAATAGCTAATATTAACCATAGCTATATTAACCATAGAACCTCCCATGATATATTGACCATTCTATCATAGCTAATATTAACTATAGCTAGGTAAATTAACATGACTATGGAAAATAACCCTGTTTAATAGGTAAATCAACTATAACTGGGCCATGTTCAATAGTGAACTGTTAGTTCACCAGAGGGTATATACTATCATTCACCATAGTTTTCACTATAACTATCTATAGTATTGAATATTGATTACTATAGATATATGATTACTATATTAGATTCTACAAATATTAGATTCTACAGGAAACCATAGATTTTCCCATTAAACATGTGGTTTTCCTGAAAATTTCCCTTAAACCAATCCATTGAATAACTATATCCATTACTAGATTAGATATATTAGATTCTATAAATATGTTTAGTATTACTATTATTATCCATGTTAGTTTACCAGAGGGTATTTCATGGTATGGATAATTATTAATGGATAGTGAATGGATAGTGAATGGATATTACTATTAGATTCAATATATCTATTAAACAACTATTATATGTCCATATATTACTAGATTATCCATGTTATTATTAGATATATTACCATATTACTACTATTATCCATGTTGATATTTTACTACTATCCATATTACTATATTTCTACTAT
>Ga0126342_10019267_pt1 | contig 11609 bp, 8 predicted proteins | sample Cyp1metagenome_FD_92528 | JGI IMG/M metagenome (GOLD analysis project Ga0126342, IMG submission 92528) | Coral microbial communities from Lord Howe Island, Old Settlement Bay, Australia - Cyphastrea 1 metagenome | ecosystem: Host-associated > Invertebrates > Cnidaria > Coral ... | reverse complement strand
GCATTTTATTGCAGAGCCAGTTTTCATTGTTTTTGTGCATTTTAAAGCCTGAGGCCTATGCACAAAAGTTAGACCGCTCTAAAACTCCTGCACAACTTCACATAATGAATTGGCACCCCGATATATCAACCACATGAAATTGGAAGCTTTTGAATGTGGAAATGTATTGAAATGTAGTCACTTGTTTTAGGATTTTGATTTTTCTTTAAGGCTGGTTCTCTTTATTTTTGGGGATTGAAATACCTAAAGTTTTACTTTCCTTGGCTTTTGTAGCTGTTTTGTCACGTTTTTATATTTCGAGTTTTCGATCCTTTTAGCGGCCTTTTTGTTGGAACAACAAACTGCACCTGGCAGTTTTCGTATCCGTTGCCAAGGTTGGAACACACTTCGTGCCATCCTCTTGCCACTCGGTGGGCAATCGAAGGATTTTGGAATAGGTAAGTCACTTAAAGAGGTAGTTAGTGAATGGATATTATGTTTCAATGGAGGATATAATATCATCTATGCTATAATGGATATTATGTTAGTGTCACAATTTCAATATCACTTATGTTAGTTAATTAGAGGATATATCAACAATAAGTTTTAATGGATTGTATTGAATATGAAGACAGTTTAGAGGTAGTTAGTTATAATGGATTATAACATAGTATACAAGGAATTGTATAATCTATTAAAACTACTATTCTATACTATTCTAAAATTTGTATATTTATGTTACTTATATGGGCTTTCAAATTATCGCAACATGTCGACCTAGCTGTGCTCAGGCGTTCCAAAGCTCCGGAAGGCTTTACTCAGCAGGCGTCATGGCCAAAGCCGGTTCATTGGCATCCTCCATCAGGATCATAAATAAACACATATATATAACATAATTATGTGTAATTCTGTGTATATATATATACACAGCTAGTGAAGATTGCAAGAACTTTGAAATTGACTCTGGTCGTCTCAATGGACTTTGGGATGTTTCCTCGTCAACTCAGAGATTTTTTTTGGGTTTCTATGAGGCCAACTCATCAACTGAACTTAGAGGAGTTATAACTTGGTTCAAAAAACCATTTCAACTGTGGATATGTCCGCCATAAATCCCAGTTATTGTAGTTGGAACATGTTATAAACATGTATCAACCAACTTACCTATCTAGGCCTTACATGGTAAAGTCTCCTTTTTTCAAAGGTGACTTCTGTGCGAGTCTTTTGGCTAAAATCCGGGGGTTCCGGATTTTGTGACGTCGCGGGATGTCGCATCTGAAGCCCTTCAAATTAACCCATGTGCTCTTCGAAAAGGAGGATCCTTTGGGGGAAATCATGGCCTTCCTGACCATCTCGCCCGTCTTGGTTGCTGCGAGCTGTTTTTGTTTTTTTTTTTCAGCATATTTTTTCTCAAAAACATGGTTTCACCACCTGGTATACTGTTGATATCCTGTATAATATACTTGTGGTTTTCAGGATGTTCCATCCCTCTACAAATGACCAGATACTGGGCCCATTTCTGACGAATAGAATCGTTCACATGTTTTCATTTTCGTTTATCTAACCCTCCCAGAATTCGCTGAAGGAAAAAATCTGCTAGCACAAACCATGCTTGCGAAAGAAATCCCTTCATCCAATCCGGACCCTCAAAACCCAAAAAGTCAGGTGGGTTTGTCTCAGAGCCCATTCCATCCACTGGTTCATTCATCATTGTCCCAATTTTCCCCTAATTTTTTTGGTCATATTTTTTTTCTCAATTCCAAATCTTCGAAACAGCCCCAGGTTGCCTTTGGCCTGGGTGTGGCTTTCCTGGTCACCCAGCAACTTCCCTGGGCCTTCAGCCTACTTGGTGCGCTGGTCATCGACGGCCTATGCTCGGTGCTGAAGAAGGTCATCAATGAACCGCGACCACCTGGGAGTTACCGGGAGGGCCCTGGAATGCCAAGTCACTTGGCGGATAGGAAAGCTGTGAATGTCCCCCCAAAAAAGGCCCAATGCTCCAAAATGAGAGGAAAAATATGATTGAAATATATTGAACTTCAATATTTATAATATTTTTTGAAACCAGGGTAGTGTTATAGATGTTATAGCACATCTAAGGTGAGCACGCAGCCTTCTCGGTCTTTTTGGCCGTCCACTGGTCGCTGTGGGTGAGCTTTCAGTTGAAGTGTTCCAAGGCTTTGAGGCTTGGCTTGTGATTAGCGGAAGTTTATGATAGTCTATGTGTTTCTGGAAGATACATCATGTTCGGATTGCTTGGGGAAACTGTAAGTTTATGTACATCTTCCCACTGGAAAATACATACATCAAATGTAGCTGCTCCGTTCTTCTACAACTTGCAAAAATCAAGGTGATCAACAATGGACTCCACATGTTTTCATGTTTTTTCAGCCAGGAAGATACTGGCCCTTCTCCTCTTCGTCTCGTGGAGCAGTTTGGTCGCCATCTCCCGACATCACTTGGGAGTCCATAGCCACGCTCAAATCCTCTGCGGCGCAGTACTGGGAGGAGCTTTTGGAGTGTTTTGGTACCTGCTAGAGACCTGGCAATTGGAGTTGGGTGATTTCAGAACGTCGATTTTTTTTTTATTTGTTTGTTGTTTTTGCCCTTGGTTCATCCAGAAAATTTGCGAAACCTATCGGGAATCTGCAAGTTTTTTTTTGTTTTGGTCAACAATCGGGGAAATATAGGTGAATAGTGGTTTTATTTTCATGGCCTGCAAACCGAAGGAGATGCAGCTGAAGAGGATCTTGCAAAAGCTTCAACGAAGGATCCTGTACTTTTGGACGGCTTTGAACATCACTTGTGAGGGATATCTTGAAAAATCGAAGGATTAAGCCTGAAGCTGATGAAGCCGGGTGATTTTCTTGTGGAGGTCGACTGATCATCTTGATCGAATCCGGCTGCTTGGATCCTATCCGCAGATGGTGAGGGGCTGATCCCAAGCTGAAAATGACCGATCCTGGAGAACATGTGATCCAGCTTGTCGCAGATTCAGAAGTTATGTCTCAGGATAGGTCGGGTGAACTAGCCCGAGACTTTCCCTTGCTCAGTGCTCAATCAGTGCTCAATGACAGGTGGCCGAAAATTGCAGGGCTGTCAAGCCCTGCGTGTTGTCACGCATCATAGTTGGAGCAGGATACGATGGAACCACTGGGCAAACATGTAATATATGTAATATGGAAGGGAGCATAGGGAGCGTTCCATTGCACATCTTGCTGGGGCGTTCCCCAGGGCGTTTCCCATTCTGATGGACCCATCCATCCCTGGTGCTTTCAGACTTTGTTGCTGCCGCCCATTGTTGGTCAATCCCTTGCGTTCTGATTGAAAGATTGGTTCCCGATTAGGTAGTCATTCGTTCGGTTATTATGTTGGTCAAACATGGTTAAACCCTGCAATGTGTTGCTTCACATAGGATTCAGAAATCTGTCCCTCCTGTTGGATAACCGTTTTTTCGGTGTAGATTATCCTACAATGACGTGACCTCCCACATGGCACCCTTCTGAAAAATCACACGGGTCACACGGATTCATAGTCCAATACTACCCTCTGGTAATTTAACATAGCTATTGAAAATAGCCATTTATAGTTGATTTACCCATCAAACATGGTGATTTTCAATAGTTATGTTAGTTTACCAGAGGGTACAATATGATCACATTATCATGCTATCCCGAAAAAAATGACATCTGAGTCCAATGCCAATGAACCAATGAACCAATGATGGACATATTGTGGCTTACGATACCTGCTATTGGTTGATTTCAGATAATTCCATATACTGTAATTCTCCCCTCATGATAGAAAGCGTTCATAATGCCTAGCCTAGAACTATTCTTAGATACCTGGATAGTCTATATTATACCTATCATGCAGAGATTCTTAATGACTCTTGTTCATACTATTGGTTCACATAACTTCTCTTGTTCATGAATATCTACTATTCGCTCACTATAACATGTTATAACATAGTATAACCTTGGTAGATACCTACCTAGATATTAATTAGGTTCATAAACCAGTAGTAGGTATGCTAATAAGTATAGGTTCTTATAGTGACTATTATTTATTAGATTTTTCATATATTTGGATGAATTAATTTATGACCTCACGTTTTTTCGTCACTGGAATGATGGTTAGACCGCGGGGAAATATCCCCAAATGGTTCGGCTTGATATAGAACTACTATGAACTACTGATCACATAGGATAAAACTACGTATATTTGTAGGATATCATTCAGAATCTATTCATATGTCTAGATCATTCACAAATATCATTATTCAGATAATAACTATTCTTCAGCGAAATATGTCCCATCACTATCACTATTGCTAGATATTAATTACTATTAACAATTTATACTAGTCACTGACTAATAATAGATATGAACCATTGATATTATCAAAATGTATATATATATATTAAACACTATCATGAGAGATAGATTCTGATAATTAACTATGTTCATCATAGGTTTCTCCCTCCACATTGAAGGCTCCGGCTCTGCAGGTTCAAGTCGAAGCTCATTGGCCAGGAGGCCATGAAGCTTTGCCAGGCGGTCGCTGGGAAACCGCTGGGGCGAAAACGCGATTGGGCGATGAAAACACGGTGGGTTTATAAAGAACCTGGAAATTTAGAGTGATTTTATGTGACATTTATGACCAGAAATAGTCTGGTCGGTGGTTTGGACACATTTTTTATTTTCCATTTCATATATGGGTTGTCATCCTTCCCATTGACGAACTCCATCATTTTTCAGAGGGGTAGGTATACCACCAACCAGTTGTCTATGTCTGATTTCATCGCCTGAAATGCTGCTTTTACCAGCGGAATGGCTGTGATGATCCACCGTCACAAGGGCCATTGGGAAGACCAAAGGGAAACTCCGGTTGAATCAACAACGAGCTACCTGCTACCTGTTTGCCAATCAAGAAATTTGCCATCAAAATTGGGCCAGATTAGAGAATTTGCCAAATTAAGGCCCAAATTTATATGTTTAACATTGTTTAACGCGAATTTGTTTAACATTCATCGATATCTTGACATCCCCCACTCTGCAACTGCTTCGCGTTAGGAAATCATCAAAGAGATCGCTGCTGGTCGGCAAGCCTCAAGTGCTCTGGCAGATCATTTCTGCGGATTTTCGAAAAACATCTGGAGACCCCCAAAGCACTATCAAATTAAAACACCAAATTTGCGGCAGTTTTAGGGGAAAGCCATGGTTTGGGGGTTAAAACCAGGTCTTCGGAAAAATTTGGTACTGACACATGGATTCCAGGAATCATGTGGTACCCAATGTGGATGTCCAAAATCCTTGGAATGAGATGAAAACAGTCAGGAGTTTGAGCCTTGAAGCCAGCAGATTTTGGTGATTCCTTTGCACCTTTTGGGAACCTTGGTTATGTTCACTTGATGCTCCGTTTTGAAGGGAACTTCCTCCAAAATTTGAGCCACATCCAGTGCTTATTTGGTGTGAAATTGGCTGACTCGATTCAAACATTGGTGAAATCGGCTAGAAGTTCCAGAACGACCAGCCTTTTCAAACATCAGACTAGCTGACCCCAGGTGCTGACTGTGTGTTGGCGGACGACAACGTCGAGGTGATCAACAGGCCGGACATGGTGCCAATTTCTACAGGTCGTTTTATGGCTGGTCGTTGGTGCAAATAACTCCAGTATCTATGGTTTTATCATGTTTTTTATTGGTTTATGATACGTATAATGAACTATAGTTAATGATCTAATGGGGTTAATTCTAATCCAACTTATACCCTGGGTGGGCCTGCATTGTACTAAGCCATAATTAGATGTCATGGATCATGGATGTTTCAACTTGTGCAACAGAGACCTGTGCAGGATGGACTCAATGTGATTTAATGATGGTATTTCACCATCTTTCGTGACTTTGAGGTTTGAACCATTGTGAACACCATTGTGAGTGGTAAGATCTCCATTCTAGTTTTGTTTTGTTTTTCCTATGTTTTGTGTATGTAGAATCTAAGAATCTAATGGAATCCTAGTTTTCCCATTAGGAACACCATTCACAAATATGTTAAGAATCAGGATCCATTGATGTTTCCATTAAAATTATCCTAATTTTCCGGTCGAAATCCAATCCTGGTGGCTTCCAAAAGTCTCAAAACTCGGCCATTTTTATGGGGCCAGGTGCTTCAGTGCTCCCTCCGTGGAGGAGATTTTTCTTTTTTGGGGAGGGTTCATGAAATTGGCCTAACATCACATTAGATATCGATTGTGATCCTTTTTTCAGGAGCAAATCATGAAACCTATGGGGCTGCCGACGGTGCCGAATTACTTTCCTGAAAAACATGAGCCCTCCAAAATTTGATTGCAGGGTGATACTGCGATGAGATTCGTAGTGGAGATGACCACGTTGGTTTCTAAGTGAAACTCGTTTGCCCGAAGCAGTAAATGCATGATCACCTCTGCCAGGTTTCTAGGTCATCGAGAAGGATCCCTGGAAAAACGTCTCTTTGGAGATTCCGTCCTTTAATGAGGTAGAGAGATGTTGGTGATTGGAGGAAAACAAAACACGGTTTCAGTGACAGCATCCAATTCTAGATTCTAGAACAAACCTGTGTTTGGCTCTTTCAGTCTGAGTTCAGGAGATAATCTCTCGTCTGAAGACGGAGACTGGCGATTTTGCAGTGCTTACTTTGCAGAAGATGTTCCAGTTACTTGGCTGGTGATACAGTGCTACCCCCCCAGACCCCACGACCAGCTTCATGGCCGACCAGGTCTTGTTCACCAACCAGCTGCAAAGTGACACTGCGAGCCATGCAACAAGCTGCTACGATGAGCATTGGTCCAGTGCTCCAGAAGCGTGGTGAAACAGCGGGTGAAACAGCGGGTCATGATAGCCACGGGCTTCAGAGCCATCCTTGATCTCAATAAAGTGTTGAAAAATGCCATTGACATCCATTGACTATGGTTTGTGTATGTCGTATTCCCTCCGATATGGACCGATGTTTTTGGTGATTGCTTGGAAATTGAAATCCAACCAGCTTGGTTTCTTGCATTGAAATATTGCTTTGTCTGAAAATTGCTTAACCCAAAATTTCATGGTTCATGACTTCATGATCATTTTTTCCACATGGTAAATCAGATGAAACATGATGAAACCGTTTTTAAAGCCATGATTTTTGCCCCCAGTTTCAGCTTCTTCAGCTTCTGACGTTTGTCGCTGAGGATGGAATACCGTTTGTCGCAACGTTTCACCACAAGGCCGCAACCGATGTCAGACTTTTTCGAGCCTTGGCGCATCGAGCGGCGCATCGAGCCGCCTGGGTCAGTTTCGGATCGTCTCCGGGCATTTCGAGCCATGTTTGGCATGTTTTTTTTTTGGATGGCCATGAACAGTTCGATGCTAAAAACCTCTAAAAAACATCAAAAAAACGGAATGGTGATTTTCTATAGCTGTAGTTAAATTACCAGAGTATAGAATCAAGATGAATCATCACCTGGATTCTACATGTCGGTATCACAAACAGAAGTGGACAGATAATCAACAAATGGGATGAGTGTGTAACCAGAAAATGGGGAAGGTCTATGTGAATTATAGCAGCGACCGTTGTGGGCACGAGGATGGTGCTGGCTGGAAGCGTTCGCTATTTTTCAGCCATTCTGGTTGCCTACGGTCCTGCTATGTTAAACATGTAGGCACTGGCCCACCATTAGAAACCTCACATCCCAACTGTAAAAGCCACAAAAAAATGCAAGATGAATCTCCATGTTTATCATGTTTCAGCTTTTTTTTGGGTACCTCAAATGATTTAACCCTGGAATTTTTTCGGGACCTGCGGGACCCACCGAAGCCATGTCGAGGAAGGCATCAGAGCCGTGTTGGTGGAGAAGGATCGAAGACAGACACCCGACGGTTGCCTCGTTGTGGGCGAGGCAGCACATGAGGAATTGAAGATATCCCCAGTTTTATCACATGTTTTTGGCTGGTTGGTGGTTTGGAACATGACTTTATTTTTGTCCATATATTGGGAATAATAATCCCAACTGGCTAATATTTTTCAGAGGGGTTGAAACCACCAACCAGATGGCTAATCCAACCATCGATCAACATATGGGTAGTATCACTATTGATGACTATTAATGTGGATATAAAACAATAACAATACACCACCCTGACTGAGAATGGTAAACATAGCACCTATAATAATGGTGATGATTGGGGGATGGTTTATTATTGTCTTACCCACATTACTGTCAATGATATTTCTTCAGTACCTTTGACATGTATATGAATTCACTTGAAGTCGTACGTTTGAGAATACATGTCTTCCAGATTACTCTTGTGCGGTGGTCATTTCTGAGACTTGGAGTACCCCGAAGCAGGCATTGGTTTTCCAACCAAAAGGATCCAAAAGGTAGGTGAGATGTCACCATCAGCTAGGTCAGCTAGGTTTTGCCAGACTGGGAGCAAAATGGTCATTGAAATTTAGGGATGGCCAAAGTCCTAAGGTAGTTATTGAATACCCAGGCCCATATAATATAGAAAAGTTTATTGTTTATAGCCCAGTGTTATGAGTGGCCTACTGTGTATGTTCGATGTTTGAGGAGTCTCCGAGGATTGCTGTTTGGCCATACCACATTTAGCCTGGTAATTTCAGATAGCTATGGAACATCACCATTTCTGGGCTAAATCATCGAACTAAGGAAGTGGAATCCGAGCTGGGATGCTTTGCACGAGATTACGGAGGAAAAGGCGCGGCCGTGAAGAGAAATCATCAGACTGTTGCTGGGAGAGTGGGGCGGCCATGTTTGATTACCGGGCGAAACATAATGTTCCAGGAAGAACAGTTTAAAAGAAATTGATTGGCAATTGGCTATTGCAGCTATCATGTATATATACATATATCACATACATACCTACACATATATATATATATATTGATCTTCCCTACTACTGTAATTCAGGACAACCTAGTTTAATCTGGAACTTCGGGGGGCCTCACCCTGTAGGAAAAGAGTTGTTAGTATATGTTAAGATATCCATTGTGATAGTTGATATCTATTTTTAAATAGTGATTAGTAATGGAATAAATATGAATTTCTATTATTAATCACTATTAACTAACGGATTAATATATGGATTAACCAGGAATCATATTAATCATATCTAATAAATATGGATTAACCAGGATGTACCAGGATTTACCACTCTGTTTGAAAATAATGGGACGATTTTCCACTCCAAGGGCTACCGCGGTAGGTGGACATGTTCTTCTCGCCTTTGGAAGAGGGACACCGCTGTGGAGAGCTTCCCACTGAGGAGTCGCAACTGAATTTGAGAAGTGGTTAGTAGATGTTAGTAGATCTTAATCTTAAGCTATTCATAATTATTCATATCCTGTACATATATCTAGGTATTATCTAGGTAAATCATCATATTTCACTAACCTGAAATCCTGAAATAAGGCGAGCTATTTGGGATATTTAACCTGTCCCAACCATCATTCCATCATGCCGTTGTGACGTCGCGACGATTTTTTTCCATCGTGATGATTTACCCAGATGTTTTTCAGATTTTATCACAGGCAATTACACGGTGTATATATATATATATATACATATGAATATACCTGCAAGATGCATTAGAAGTAATATGTTCAAGATATTTCAATATACATTAAATATAGATAGATAGATAGATAGATAGATAGATAGATAGATATATATATAAGCGATCTCAGTTGATGTAGAGTCACCAAGTGGAACAGGTCCCCCAAGGAGCCATCAGTTCCGAGATTTCTCACCTGAAATGGTGCCCGTAATTTTTGGGATTTACGAAAAATGCCACAAACCTACCATTTTTTTTTGGATGGTTCAAATTGGCTTTACTAAAGTTTACCATCTTTCATGACATTTATTTAAAGGGGAGATTGCCTGACATATCTGACATCGACATTTCACAAAGCAAAAACAGACTTCGGTGCCGCTTGGACCGCTTGGACGCCGGTTCCGCAAAGTTGCGGGTTCAGGATCTGGGACCGCTGGGACCGTTTCAGGATGGCATAGTGATTTTCTGGCATCATTTTTTGTGAAAATGGAAATATGTGATCCACCATTTTCTAAAACATTAGGTGATTTTTTGTGAAAATGGAATGATTTTTTTATCACAATGATTTACCATGATTTTAAAACATTAGGTGATTTTCCAGTTCGCAAAGTGTTAGTCATTGCCATTTCGGGTATGTCCATATTCATCCCATTACAAATCACCATATTACTGGAGATAGTAACCACTACTCATCACAATGAATAGATATTAACATATAACCATTATTAATTTGGGTTATATATTTTAGGTTATATTACTATAAATAAACTATATATTTTAGGTTTATTTTAGGTTAACCATTATTAACTATTACTATAACCATCATTAGGGACAGCTACTAATGGATATATTTGGGACATTTTGGGACAGCTGAAAACTATGACTTCATCCGACTTCATCCAGCGCTTCTCAGATTTCTCAGGACCTTTGGGCCTTCTGTTCCTCAGTTGCAGGGAGAAAAACAGCGCGGTGGCGCCTCAAAGAAGAACCCCAACATGGCTAATTGATTGATTATGGGGTTAATATACTGGTACGGTTAATATGGGTTATTAATGGTTCTTAATGCTTATGAATGGTTCTTAATGGCTACGAATGGCTGTTAATGCTTGTTAATGTGTAAATGCTTATGCAACCCACAAAAATTAGTGGAACCCCCAAGTAGGGGTTACTGTAGACCCCCATTAACACCCTGGTGTTGAGGTCAGGAGAAGCGAGCACCTTTTCCGGAGGTGGAATTGAAATCCAAGCTCTAAATATGAAAAAAAATACGTACCCAGGTCATCCATGGGCGGTGGATTTAACTTCAAAAATCTTTTTTGTGTTCCCGAATTCATTGATGTTTTTTTTGGTAAATGAAAATGATGAAAAGGTAATGATTCATTGCTTCGATTAAACACATTCAAGCATCATTGATTCTGCTATAGCTACAGCTACATTTTCTAGATTTACCGTCGCATTTACTCACATAAAACATTATAAAACCTTTAGTAGACATCATTGAGGTACAAAAATCCAGCATCCATGGATGGTAGTTGGGTCATGGCCCGGCTGCGGGCTTCCCGCCAAAGACAAGCCCGCGAGATGTCGATCTGCAGCCGAGAGCGTACAGAAATGGATGGGGTGGGAGATTCTGGAGGTGGAATCCTTCATCTTTACTCCTATCCTATCCATTCATGTATCTAATCCATATAATATCTAATAATTATATTATATATAATAATCAGATAATCTATATACTATATAATCAGATTGTAATATCTATTATTATCATTATTGGTGTCGTACTCATATAATATAATATATAAATACAATTATATACTATATTATATTATATACTATTATATACTATTATATACTATTATATACTATTATATACTATTATATACTATATACATACTATTACATACTATTATATACGATTATATTATATTATATTATATATTATATTATATATTATATTATATATTATATTATATATTATATATATTATGATATATTATATACAATATATAATATATTGTAATATATATATATATATTTTTT
>Ga0126342_10019266_pt1 | contig 11610 bp, 11 predicted proteins | sample Cyp1metagenome_FD_92528 | JGI IMG/M metagenome (GOLD analysis project Ga0126342, IMG submission 92528) | Coral microbial communities from Lord Howe Island, Old Settlement Bay, Australia - Cyphastrea 1 metagenome | ecosystem: Host-associated > Invertebrates > Cnidaria > Coral ... | reverse complement strand
TGGGGTTGGTTCGACTTTTTGCTTTTTGGTGTTGTGTTTTGGGGTGGGGTGGGGGGTTTACCAAAAGTCCTTTTTTTTTTGGGGGGTTGGTTGAACCATGGGGGGTTGACCAAAAGCCACTTTTTTTTAGGGGGTTGGTTGAACCATGGGGGGTTGACCAAAAGCCACTTTAGGCCTATTTCATCCCATTTCTGTCATCCATTTGGGGGAAAGCCTGTTGGTTGAAGCCCCAACTTGGGAATGTGAGCATTCACCAGAGGCAAACCACGAGGCACGCCATGGCATGCCTACTACAGCGTGACAAATGCCAAACAGCAGAATGATGAGGTGAAATCACGTGTAGCCCAGTTTAGCCCTGATTGGAATAGTACACAAAAGCAACGACCTCTCCAGCTGATCCCCAAAGTAAATCCTAAACATTTGAATGCTTCAAGGATGCCATTGCATGGCGGCAAATCTTTCCATGTCTATTCATCGCCTTTTGCCCAGGAACGTTCAGATAGCTCTGAGAGACTTTTTGGAGATGTGAGCTGCTCCGCGCTTGTTGTAGCCACCTGCGCCAGCATTGAACTAGATTTGATTCATTTATGAAATCTCATGCGTGCATATTCGTACATTTTTTGCCTTTGCCATATTCGTACATGATATGTACGGTATATTCTATATATATATAAGTTATATATATATAGACATAGAGGTTATCTATCTAAATGCACGCATTTATAATATACAATAGACATATTTCTATTCTTCTTCCCTCTTTGCGCAAAAATCATTGCAACACCACCCAATTTCGCCTGTGTGGACAGTGGCCGGTGTATTGGCAAAAGCCTTGTCCCAGCACAAGCCGCACATTGTACACACAGAGCCACCTCTAGGTATGGCAATAGCATACAATCGCGCTACAGATATCAATGAAACATATCCGAGAGAGATACAAACACAAACACAAATATAACATACCTAGATCATCCTAGATCTAAATATCAATATGCATCTACATATATATATATACTAGAAACATCAATGATCCGTTCTAAATGTCGCTGCCACCAGCAAATCACTAAAAACTCATCGCTGATCGCTGAGCCGCCGAAACTTGGCAGCAACACGCCGCAGTGACATGGCAAAATATCAACTCCCTTGGAATGTACGACGTGAAGTGACGTGAAGGGCAGGTGAAAAGCATCTGACCTGTTAAAGTGGTCATTAATGGTCATTAATGATCATTAATGGTCATTAAATATGTGCCTAATTGCGACGTTGCGCTGAGCAGTAGAGACATATTCACACAAATATCTAGTCGTGAACCCGACAGCGCAAGGACTGGGTATGACTGGCTGATCTTTGCAGTTGAGGCTGGGGCTCCGTTATGTGAATCTGGACGTGTCTAAAAATCACCTCTAAATATCTCTTTTCATCATTTATTGCAAATTAAGAAATCAACACTAAAAACCATCTTGGATTCTGGCTGGCTTAGTTCTGATTGCTCTGATGGCTCTTGGATCTATCAACAACACTCTGTGCACCAATTCGTCGCAAGGAGCCAGGAGGCAATGCACCTGCAAAATACGCAACTTCTCTTGCATTGATCGGGCAAAACAAGTATGGGACGGCGCGCACAGTTCACTATGTGCTAGATATCCATCTATCTATCTATCTATCTATCTAATATGTATATATATATATATATGTATATATATAATTATAAATATATACCACACGCATATTATATACATAATATATATATGATAATATATATATATATGTGTGTGTGCGTGCATATGTAAATAGTGTGTGACATAATGTGGCACAGATTTAATGTAATGCAATGTAATAATGTGATATAAAATGATATAACATGCATCTATACATCTATATACATGTACATTATAACGCTATATATACATAATTACTATAAATTTATATAACACAATGCAATATACTAGAATATACAAGACATAGATATACCTTCATGCAGAGCAGGTGGGTTCAATGTTGAGGCATCCTTCAGACTGCCCTCTACGACAGTAGCTTCGTCCTGCAAGTTGATGTTCTCCGGAAGCGCCGCTAGGGCGGAAATCACTGAGCTTCGCATTAAATCTTCGTTGGAAAAGAACCTGAGGCAAAAGCTGCCATTTTGGAGCCAAATGGGTTATGGGCTATGTATGGGCTATGTTTTGCCATATTTTGATGGGACATTTCCCACACGTTCGCAAGTTTGAAAGTCAAGTTTAATATGGTATATAATTGTCGGCATCAGCTTCAAACTCGCGTTGGAAAAGCCAGAAGAACAAACAGCGTATTACCCAAGGCACAAATCTGCCAAGCGAACCAGCTGATCAGTAGAAGAAATCATGTTCTTGCTGGCAGCAACCATTGCGGCCTTGCGCGCTGCTTATTGCTGCTCCAAAACTTTTTTTTTCATTGACAGTGTTCAAAAATGGGGGATACCCAAATTTTTCGGACTTTTTCTGGAGAACCAGATTGTCTCAGCCATAAAGATGTCGGTTGCCAGAACCTCGCCTGGGCTTGGTTGGCCATTCCCGGCAAGGCCAATAGAACGATACTCAAGGAATCGAAGATCTCCATGGCCGTTTCCTCGGGTACCTCGGTATCTCTCTCTTGTAATATTTATATAATTATATATATACACATATGCATGATATGTATACATATACGTAGCTATATATACATATAGTACAAAATGAATACAAAATAGTAATCTCATACATAAACATAATGAATACATAATGATACCCATTGGGGAGAGACAGTTTGATAATGCTTGATCAACAGCGTGCCTTGATGCCCAGTGATAGCTGTTTTTCCAAGAGTTGGAGTGCCTTTGTGCAAAGGTCCTGCAGGAACATAAATGCATCCATGCATCCATGAACATCTCTGACTTGCAAACAATTTACACACCCAAGTTGTATGCAAAGTATAGTTGACTCGTATTCTTGTCCTTTCAAGTGAAGGCTTCTAGTCTGCCGAAGGTACCCTGTTCACATCTGTTCACATTTGCATCCCATACAGCTGTCTGCAAGAACAAAGCAAATGCAAAACATGATAAAAGGGCTGAATGGCAACACGGGCCAAGACAATAGGGGAATGGTCCTGCAACTGCGAGCTACTGTCAAAGAGGGCCCGGATGATAAGGGGAAGGACCTGGCTCGGATTAGATGACAGCTAGATACTGCAAAACTGCAGAATCAATGAGTGAGTCATGATGAGATATGAATGAAATATGATGAGTGACCTTTCCCAGGGTGGTGCTTACAGTCTTGGGCGCTCAGCGCATCGTGTGTAATATGGCAGGACTCGAGCTCCGAAATTTGCAAGTGGATCTTGAGACAACTGCCCAACCAGGTAACCACCAATGAAATTCAAAACCTCTTACTGTTGAAAATTGGAGTACTGAAGAACTGAATTTAGCTCTCCTTTTTTGGATCTTTTTTGACGATCCCCTCCACAAGTTGCTGAGCTCCGCAACCAGCGCCAACGTGGATCCAGTAAGTTGCTGGTGCCCATCAATATCAGAGAGAACCACCTGCCAGGGGGTGGCGGAAGGCCATCAACCGCCATGACAACATGACAAGGTCACGACCCACATCGGGCCTCGCACACCCGTACATCTCCAGGAGTACCAGCAGCAGCAGGGCTCCGATTCAGCCATCGTTTGCCGATGATCATCAAAGCATCAGCCAGCAGATCGCGCCTGCAATTGCACTGGAATACACGTGCCATGGTCAAAAGATTGCATATGGATTGTATTTGGTTTATGGTCATCCATCCTATAAAAGGAATCCTTATTATTGGTGTATAACTGCATAAATCCATATTGATGGATTGATGACCATCCCCCAATATGGCAATCTACCCAGGTTTTGACCACAGCAACCCATGGCACATATGCCAACTCTGCACTTGGATAAGAAAAGCCCTTTACTAGACTGCGCCAGTATTCTGGTCCTGGTCAGGATTCAATTCACCACACCTGCCTATCCATCACAGTGGGCGGTACCACCAGCTGAACCAAGCTTCGAAGACATTGCCTTGCCTTCCTCAGTGATTTTTGGATCATTTGGGTATGGTGTGGGTGTGCCCATGAATCTTTCTGGGCTGACTTGGTGACTAATGTTTGATTGTCTGCCTACATTTCCAGGAAAACGCCAAAAACATCCAAAAACACTAATGGGATTTCATAGGCAATAGCAGCCGTGGTGATCCAGTTGGCCAAGAGACAGCACGGTCAAAGGTGACTGCAGTAGCTTCAGGAAAGATGGCACCATCTCGCACATGGCCTCATCGATAGCCTGAACTCTGGAGGTTGGTCGTGTCTGAAAATGCCGGGATACCGATGGATACCGATGGATACCTCCAAAATGTATCAAGTTATGTCAAGTTCAATAGGGAAAATATGGAAAAACATATGAAACATTGATGAAAATTGATGATGCATGGATAAACCATGCCACTTTGAGGTGCCCTTGAAGGTTGCTGTGGCAGTGGATGGCAGTGGATGGCAGTGGATGGCAGTGGATGGCAGTGGCCTCCCGGCACCCAGCCTCTTTGTTGCATTGATTCTTTGCCAAGGAAGCAATCCTTGGCAGTGCTTCTTTGCAACGGATGTTTGGATTTGGTAATGCCATTAGGTGATCATATACCTGGCTTAAACAGCGATAAATTAAACGTTTCCATGTTTTTTTTTGGAGGGGTCTTATTATATAGGTATAGCTATAGACATAGCTATAGACATAGACCTTTTATGGCGTTGAAACAGCAAGCCCACCAAGATGGCCAAGGCTTGTCTGTGGTCCCTCATATTCCAAGGTTCACATCCATGGCAAAATTGGCTTCGTCGACATAACCTAAGTGCTTCACAAGTGAATCAATGCCAAAACAAGGCCGAACTCGATATATTTCGATATGCATTTTCTGCACATTTGACTTTTCATGACTTTTCACTTATCCGATAAATCCTTATTCTAGACATCACATTCACAGACAGTTGTAACATCTTGGCATCTTGTGGGAACTACACATGGAACAACTGCCTATTCGGAGTGCAGCCTGCCACAATGGCTTTGAGGACGCGATGCATCATGGCAAAGTCAGCTAAATCCAACCGCTAAGAAGCATCGGATGCGTGCCCGCGTGTCGGACTGCTCCTGAATCTTGGCTTCTTCAATCTGACTCTGGGTCATAGCCTTACATCCGAGAAGAGTCTCCCTTCAGGAGCACAGAGCCACAAACCACAAATCAATACACATCATGCAAATCTCAGCAACTTGCTCGAGAAATCTTGAGACTGTGACCATGATGTGGAAAGAACCAACGCTGCAAAGTGTGAATGCTCAAATTTATCTGCATTCCTTGATGATTTGGGCAATGTCAAGTAGCTCCCTTCTCAGCTCCTGCTGCAGCCTTACCTTTGCCTTTTGCTTTGTCCTTTACTTCCTGAGAACATCTGAGAACTGCGCTTCGCGAACTTTGATGAACTTTGATGACCTGCTGCCGAAACAGCGAAGAACTCCTGCCTTTGGTTTGCTATCTTTTGTCTTTTCCTTCTCCTGGCTAAGAACCAGGAAAAACGCAAGGCGCAAAACACACTTGCCACTTGCCATGCTTGACAACATATAAAAGCTGAACATCCCGGCTCCTTGTCACGAGGCAACGGCGCAAACTTGATGCGCGAAGCCGGAGCTGCACTGGGTTCCTCATCATCCATGTCCTCAATAACAAAGGCCGAACATGATATTGGATGGTGCAATCATGTGCGATATATCGCCATGACTTCTCTGCGGCCTGCAGGTACTTGTTCTTCGAAACATTCTTGTTGTTGCGTTCTTCTGCCACATAGACGCCCTCTTCGATCCAGAGCACTCCTTCTGGTGCGAAGAACACCTTGACGTCCTCGACCTTTTCTGCGACGACCTGGATCAATGCAAGTGTAGCTTGAAGCTAATTGAAGCAGCCATACCCCGTGCCTGATCAGCAGGCAGTACGTTCAAGCAATCCTCAGCCACAACTTTCAGATCGCCCATGTCCAAACAACTTCTACTTTGCACGGTTATGAATCGTGAATTCAGTGCACTGGAGTATTTCCATCCCTCTCGCATTAGTAAGTACAATTGTAGACAATATACAAGTACATCTCAACGGGGATACAAGTACCTTGTTCATACTTTGCACCAGCAATCCCAAAAGAAGTCAACTACATAAATGACCGTACATTCCATGGAAAACCGCCTGGGTACCGAATGATTTCAGAGGCCATCCAGGGCCAGGTTTCCTGCAGCAACCCCGTCACTTCCTCCGCAGACTCGGAATCATCAAACGCCTGTGCTGCAGAGATGGCAGCTTGACGACAGCCGCTGCCATCAGTGCCGGGAAGCTGTCCTTGAACGGGGACAGGGACTCAACATTGACATGGTGACAAGTTTGGAAAAAACATCCGGAATCTTTGATATCCTTGGGCCTTTGATCCTCATTTCTCCAATGTCCTTGCAGCTGGCACGCCTCTTGCAGGCACTTGCTCACTTTGATGTCCTTCGATTAGTCCTTCCTCCAGCTAGACTCTCTCGCCTATGATCTCTATCTGGTGGTTTCCTAAGTCATGGGGATACCCCCAGTCATCATCCGTTTTAATAGATACCCTCTGGTAAACTAACGTAGCTATAGAAAATCACCATTTTTAATGGGTAAATCCACTATAAATGGTCATTTTCAATAGCTTCGTTAGTCATTACCAGAGGGTAATATATATAGGATTTTCCATAACCCATCCAGCTATTGGGCTACCCCCACTATGGAGTTCCATCCAACGAATCCAAAGGCTCTGCCAGCGAAGATCAGTTGCCGAAGCGATGCCCAGAGTCCTGGGCCTGCCTGAAGTGCATGGATCACTTCTATGGGGCTACTCCAACTGGATGGCTTATGGACAATCCTACCGAGATACGGATGACTGGGAACCACTATTCACTATTTTAGGACACCTCCATATAGAGACACAGAAGATCGCAGAAGATCCGTGCGGTTCTGGGCGAGACGCTTTGCCGAAGCATTGGCCCAAATGCTTGTCCTGAAGCGAACGCCAGTGCCGCATTGTTGGCCAACGACGAGAAGCCAGCAATGGGTGGTGGGCGGCCAAAGACAGCCTTAGAACATTGAGAAAGGCAAAATCATGGACTTGCTGAGGCGTTGCAAGTCAAACTCATCCAGAATCACCTAAGAGGACACAGAACCTTCTACTGGTATCTAGCCCAATATTCACCTGCAGGGATGATTGAGCACAAATCTAATGCTTGACTCGACCCTTATATGGATGATGAATCGGATAAAAGGCTGCCAAGGAGCAAGCACACCACCTCTGGCATCAACAAGCCTTGAACTGCAGCTGCAGCTTTGCAAAGCTCTACCAGTGTCTCACGCAGAGCTGCACCACTCACCTGCATGTTCCAAAGAACTTCTTCTGATTTCTTCTGATGGTTTTGAATGTGGTAAACCCAATGACATAAACCTATATACCATTCGTGGATGGTCATCACATGGTAATATTGGTAATATTGGCTTTACTACTCTCTCTCTCTCTCCATTTATCACGCGAAATTCTTCCGAGGATGGGAGCAAACTCACCGATGGTTCCTGTGTTCCGCCTTCAGGAGCTGCTGCATATGTGGCTGCAATCACCAACGTGTTGGTGCTGGGCTCACACATCCAAAACACGAAATGTGATCTCCCATACCCTCTGGTAATGACTAACGTAGCTATTGAAAATGGCCATTAATAGTGGATTTTCCCATTGAAAATGGTGATTTTCCATAGCTATGTTAGTTTACCAGAGGGTAATTAGTTTGGGCTCTTGCATGTCAGTGCACAATGTAGCTGTGCTGGATTTACGGTGAATTGTTGCTTGCTTTCTCTTTCCCATTCTGTCTTGGTTTCCCACCAGCCCCTTTCAACCCCACGTTAGCTGAAGTCCTGCAGGCCTGCCGCTGACGTGGAGGCAGCGATGATTGCTCCGCAAGCCACGCAAGCAGGGCCTTTGAGGCCACGCACAGTTTGGAATTTGACAAAAAGATTCAAACAACACAATGCACAATTTTCGAGGCCAGCCTGAGAGAGCAGGAGCAACAACGTATTTGCATTTTCTTCCTGGACACATTGGATTTTGCTGCACGCTTGAACGCACTCCAAAGGTCAGCCAGTGACAAACACATCCAGTGCCTTAGCATCTTTGAGGATCTCCGTCAATCGCATGCACTTGGTCGGCTTTGTCTCCTCGGCTTTGTCTCCCCGAAAGCAGGATGTAGCTGATTGAATACTTGTAAAACTTGCATTACTGTGAAGTCAATTATGATGATATTATAATCATATAAATTCTTTCAAACCTCCCCAAAGTGAAAGCAAGCTTGGCTGCTTGAATCTCGCCTTCTCTCCGACAGATCGCTCTGGGGAAGAAGTGTGAAGACCTCAAGCTGTATCAAAAATACTCAAACGCGGGGTACAAGACTTCAGATAAGCGCCTGCAGCCTAGAAACTTGCCAACAAGATGATGGTGCTGCGGACCACCGGCATGCACTCTACAAACCTTGCCGTGCAGAAATTCAGAGAGCTGAAATATGTTGAAATACATTAGATATCATTAGATATACCTTGATATGCATTATTGTTGATTCTATCCCATTATTATACCACCACTGTATCATATTATTGTATCCCCATATTGCCGGGGATCATCCTATACTACGACTATGACGACGACGACGACTACTACTATGACTACGACTACAATTAAGACTACGACCACGACTACGACTACGACTACTACTACAACTACACACACATATATATGTATACATGTATATATATATATATGTGTGTGTGTGTGTGTCTGTGTGTGTCCATACATATACATACACATATATAAATAATATTACATATAATATTACATATAATATGATATATAATATTATATAATATATATATATACATATATATATATACTAATATATATATATATAATATATATATATATGAGAATTTCTAATGGGCACAACTTCCGATGCAACTTGGAGCCCGACGGGCTCGGTGGGAGGGAAAGCCACTGCATCCGCCCCGCTTCCTGGAGAGAAGGACTTCCTGGCACTTGCCCTGCCAGAACAGCGCGCCAGAACTGTGCCTGGCACAAACGTCTGTGCAGAAACATGCACAAACACACATCCACATTATGGATACGGATAGATACTATAGATGAGATGAGATGAGATTTGACAGACATACAGATAGACAAATAGACAGATAGATGGATAGGACATAGGTAGATATAGAGGTAGATAGGTAGATAGGTAGATAGGTAGATAGGTAGACAGGTAGGTAGACAGGTAGATAAATAGATATGAGGTAGATGGGTAGGTAGGCAGACAGACAAATAGATAGATAGCCAAGTAGATAGAATAGAGTATAGTGGAGTGGATTAGATTTGGTCCGGTTAGGTTATATAGATTTGGGTAGAGTAGAGCCGAGTAGATTGGGGTAGATTAGAGTAGATTAGATTGTATTAGTTTGGGAAGGCTCCTCAGTTCAGCATGTGATCAGTTCGAACATTCGGTGTGCTTAGGCTTGGCGAGATTTCCTGGTGGCGGCAACAAGCACTTGAAGACACCTGGGAAAACCATCAACATCCATCAACAATCGCACCTGTGCAGCAAGCTCGGCATGGGGTGCTTTTTGGATGATCGGCACTGCATTGAGAAACGACGTGCTCTCCTGCAAATTTGTTAAAACCAACCTGGGATGACCCATACACGCGCAGACCATCCCAAAGAAACATGGACAGCAACCAGAAAGTCTTTGAAGAACATGAAATGCTCAATAGGGCACTTAGGACATATATAATTAGGATTAATTAGGAGCAAACAGGGGCCTCAATGGGCTGGCTGCTTTCCATATTGCTCAATCTCTGGTTGAGACATGTTGAGACTGTTTTGAAGTGGTGATGTCCTTCAGCAAGGTCAGCTGTTCCTTCTTCATTTTGGCGCCCAAGGCTTCTCCGTCTGCCTTTGACAAGGAGCCACACACTGCAAAGCCCAGCAAGCTCTGCAGCCTCTGCACCGGCTTCGTTGCTGCCAGCGTCAACAAGGGCAACACCTGCATGAAAGGCATGGATGCTACCACATGCTACTGCTTCGTCGGTGGTGAGCCACCCATTGAAAGATAGGAAAGGCATTGGGGATCATCATCCCAAGGACCTAAGGATGGTTGGACATTAGCAAGCATAAACTAAATTCAACTATTAGTTATCCGTCATTGGTGCTGCCAACTGGTGCAAATTGGTCTTTCTACGTCCCATGAATTCTGGCCACATGCTTGAACGTTCGGCAGGATTGGCTCTCAAAAGATTGAACACTTCATGTGAAATATACATAAAAATATACTAAACTATACAGGACATTATCATGAGCATATACATCATATACAGGAAATCACCAAAAAAATGACATTTTCCGGAGCCTTGTCAACGAAGCCCCCAGCCCAGCTGCAGGGAGAACCTCCAGGCATCTCAACGAATCGATTAGGGAATCGATTAGGGAACTTATGGGAATCTATGGGAATATCTATGGATACTCAAGCATATTCCATAGTGACAATGATGGATCATGAAGGATAATGAAGGATAATGAAGGATAATGAAGGATAATGATGGTAATGAGTTAATAATTAGTTAATAAGTCCTGATAATTGCAGCTTCCCAGAACTTCAAATACTGAGCTCTTCCCTTGACGACTTCACGGTTTCCCGCGCCTTCTCGCTGCTCTGCCAGCAATGCCAAACAGGTCAGAGCACCCAAGCGTGCACGGTCTGGTGCCTTCTTGTCCGACAACGGCTTAAGGAGTTCCTGCACCACCTGGCGCAAAGCCATAGGGCATGGCCATGAGCTGGTTGGGAAGAACATCAACCTTGAGAAAATCATGTTGTCATATGTTGTCATGATATCATCATTCCCCATCCAACATTGAAATGAAAATATTGCAGTACTCCGACCCTATACCCTCTGGTAATTTAACATAGCTATTGAAAATGACCATTTATAGTGGATTTTCCCATTGAAAATGGTGGATCTTTCCATAGTTATGTAAACGTTTACCAGGCCGGGTAGTTCTAGAAAACCAGATATTTTCCCCTCCAGGCGGCCCCTTTTGTGTCTCATCAAGGATGGCCCTGGTGAAACCCCGCAGAAACCTGGTCTTGGGATGCCACAGGCAGCGCCAGAGCAATGGCACCCAAAGCGCGGTAGGCGAAAAAACGTGTCCTCAGCGAGCGCCGAAAAAAAGGCGCCTTGCCGTGCCCAGACATCCCCATCCCCAAATAATGTCAGAAATCACATGAAATTACTGGGTATATAAATATAATGGTATATATATATAATATATTATTATATTATATTATATTATATTATATTATATTGTTATATATAAGTATATATACTGTAAAAACTCCTGCAGTAAAACCATGTATTGTATATATCATCGATCTACCCGATAGCGTTGGTTCAAAAAGAGCTGAGAGCTTAGCGGTTTGTAGTGCATTTTACCCCATTGTCGGTTG
>Ga0126342_10019265_pt1 | contig 11611 bp, 12 predicted proteins | sample Cyp1metagenome_FD_92528 | JGI IMG/M metagenome (GOLD analysis project Ga0126342, IMG submission 92528) | Coral microbial communities from Lord Howe Island, Old Settlement Bay, Australia - Cyphastrea 1 metagenome | ecosystem: Host-associated > Invertebrates > Cnidaria > Coral ... | reverse complement strand
GCTGCTTGTCCTTTTGGTGTGTTTCTGATGACCAGGTTGTAGCCTTGCTCAAGGGGTGCGAGTTCCAGGTGCATGTATAGGAGTTGGTTCTTCTTTGTGAGTGGTACCTTGAAACCTTGTCCACGTGTAAGCGTTGGCTCTGTACCTGTGAGTGTGAGGCTAAAGCCTTGTGCCAGCAACCTTGTAACGCTGACGATTGGGTGTTGCATCCCTTCACACACGTAAAAGGGAATCACCATTTATTTTCCTTGTCTGTTGTAAAACCTCATCCATCTGTACCCAAGAATCTTGAGTGGCTCATCTGTGACTGAGCGCAGTAGTGGTGTCTCCTCTGGTGTAAGTTTCTGTAGTGGGAAGTCTGCACCAAAGCTAGGTGAAAACTACAGAAACCTGTAGTCTGCACATGTACTGAACTGACGCTGCAAACACTTCTTCAACCTTCACTGAAGAAACTGCCTGTGCCTGTTGCAAGGTTGGTGCTTGTTGTCGTTTTACTCTTGTGCCTGTTGCTCTGGAAACCATTGTTACTCATACTGCCATGCTTCTTGTTCATTCCATTGTTGGTAGTGTGGGTCATACTGTTGTTGGTTGTACTGCTCCTCATAGTAGTGTTGTTGGTCCATGCTTTGTTCTCCTGTCGCTTCTGCCACGTTGTGCACTCGTACACGGCAATCTCTTGCCATGTGACCCATCTGTCCACATTTGTAGCATGCTCCTTTGCCCTTTCCTTTGTCTCCTTGCCATGTAGGGGGTCCTTTACCTTCTGTCTTTCCTTTGACTGGTGTGTACCCTGATCCTTTGAACGCATTGCCGAACCAATTGGTGTTTGTGCTTTCCTTTGTTGTGCCATTGTGTCTTTCCTTTACTTTGTCCTTTGTAGCTCTTTCCTTTTGCCCTTGCTTTCCTTTTCCTTTGCGCATCAGGCCGATGTCCATTGGTTGTGGGCCTGTTGAACCTGCACTTGTGTTGAGTGCTTGTTGTTGGGCTTGCATCTTGGAAAATGCCGTGCTTGCTCTGCGATACTCAAGAATGAGCTCGCGTACATCAGCATAAAGCTGACTTGTACCTGCTCGGAGTTGCAGGTATTAGTTGTAGTGCTCCTTTTGTTTCATTGAGTGGTACTGCAATTTTGATGTTGTTTGGTATTGGTGCTTGGTTGTCCCTTTCGTATGGGGCGATTTCAAACTCCCATGTTGTAAATGACTCTTCAAACTTCTGTTCGTTGAATTGTGGCTTGAGTAGTTTTGTACAGTATCCTACACTGCATGTACCGACTGGTATCGAGAACCTGTTGAGTAGTTGCCTCCCGGTCTCCAAGCCTTGTGCTTGTGTACTGTGCTGTCTGCACAGTAGTGCTGCTTGTCCTGAACAAACGCTGACCAGTATGTAGTCTAGGTCTCTACTGAGTTGTACCCAAAGTTGTGCTTCTTGTGGTGTAGTTGCTCCATCTCTAAGGAGGGCATCTGTAACCTCCATGTTGGATGTTTCTGCTGTTTGTAGTAGTCGCGGGAATTCTGAGTTTTATAGTCCAAGGTAGGCTACCATCTTGTGCTTCCAGTCCTCAAATGTTGCATAGTCTCCTGTGAAGTATGGCGGTTGTAGTTTGTACCTGTGCATTGTTGTGCTCTCTCAACTGCTGTTGCTTTGTTGCTTTGTGTATTGGATCACTGCTCCGCTACCATGTAAAACTCAGTTGAACGGTCTCTCACTCTGTACTGACAATCTCCCTGTAGCCCAGCAGCTGTACCACGAGCTGCACTTTTCACTGTGTACGCTCAGGGGCCCTGTATTGAGCCAAGTCAAGTACCAAGCCAGGTATGTACCAACTCCAGATATACACACCTGTGCACAGGTGGACATGTACATGCATGGTGGTGCCTGTATTTAACAATGATGATTATGGTGATGATAATGGTGATGATGATGCTGCTGCTGCTGATGATGATGATGATGGTGGTGGTTGTGATGGTGATGATGACGATAATAACAGGGAGGATGAGGAGGAGGATGAGGATGAATGTTTTCAAAAGTGTTTCTGTGGGTGTCAGAGGAGTAAGACGTTTTCAGTGCGAGCAGGTCCGTCAGTGGTGGATTGATGGATGCGCTGAGGACCTGTTTGCATCATGCATGGTTTCTTTGTAACTCGCTGACAAACTTGATGCAGTTGAGGCGGTGAACGTGGAACCAGAAGTGAAACTGCGACTCATGGCAGTTGATCCAACGTTTGATGACACCACCTTTTCTTCAAGCATTTCACCATTTGCTGGAAACAAAGCAGTGCTCTTCAATTTCAGCTGTTTTCTCACGCAATCCTGAAGGATTCACAATGTGTCAGCCTCTTGAACACGTTGAGTTTGATCTCCTTACAAAATCTTGCAAACTGAATCAAAACTGAATCAAACTGAAAACTTGAAGTAGCTCATGGCAATGCCATGGTGGGTTGCATAAGGGGGTCCTGGGTGCTGACAACAGGAGGCTGTTGATGGTGAGATTGCCGAACAAGTTGAATGGACACATGATATGGGAATGAGGGTGAGAATCTGGCTGTTGCGCTAGGACATTGACGACTGCGAAGGATCCCACCGACCTGCTTTACGTGCTTTACCAATTTGAAAGATTTCAGTGAAAAATCAATGGACCTGCTTGGATCCAGCATTCGTGTGGAATGCAGGATGCTGTTTCCATTTGCCCCATGCTTGCCGTGCTTTTCATTGAGTGCTGGGCTTCACACTCAGCATGACTTCTCAGCAAGGTCTTTTTCACCCTCAAAAAACACATGAAATAAATCATGTTCACAGCCACGGTCTGCGGTGATCGTATCGTGGCTAGAGGGTCGACACGTTCTTCTGTTGCAATGCAAGGTATCAGCGTTGGATATAAAGACACCAACTGGCGCGCTTGTTGCTTAGAGAAACAAGGTCTCACACATGTTACACGGATGAAGGACCGTCGGAACTCGGGCAGGGCACTTGAGTCATCTCGAGACATCTCGAGTCTTTGGCCAAGGCGAGGAGTGCCTCAAGGCTATGGTCAGGACTGCACTGTGATCTCATACTCTCAGGTGCCTTGAGTTGCGATCATGGCAGCATGCTACCAGTAGGGTATCTTGATATATCATGAATTATCTTGATATATTTTGATATATCATGATTCAATATATATCTTCGTGTATATGTTATTCCATATATGTATATATATATATATATGTATATATATATATATTACGTATATATGATATGTATAATATCTGGTTTGCTTGATGACTTAATCTTTGCCTTCACGCATGCTATGAAGGACTACATGTTTGTCGCTACCTGGGCTTTGTTGGTGCAGCTGATCATGGCGCGCTCCCCAGTTGTTAAACATCATGAACTTGCCAGGTGCCTTTCAAGCGCTGGTGGATTTCCGCAGAAACCAGCACTATCATCATCATCATCATCATCATCAACATCATCATCATCATCATGATCATCATCATCAACATCATCATTTTTTGCAACTGCTGACCTGCCAATATCCGCTTGAACCCATTTCTTTTTGCAATTCTGTGGCATTAGCGTTGGAAATGTTGGTGAGCTTGAGCGAACATGAATGATAGAAACTGGATTAACAAATAGTGGCACACGGATGAAACATTTCATGAAAGTGGATGAACACAGATTGATTTCCCCGTCCAAGCACTTGTGGGCCGATGGATATGTTCAGCCTATTGTCATATGCAATTGCAGCACATTGAAGCAGCTTCTGCTGACAGTGCGTTGTCAACGGCTTTGTTTTCGGCTTGCCGAAGGATCTCCAGGTCCGAATTGGGAGGTAGAGAAACGAAGCAGATTCAATCTGTGCAGTGACGGGTTGAAGTTTTGCCGCCCAGCCTTGATTTCAGGGGCATTTCCAGGTAAGCGTGCGTGTTTGAATTGCAGGTCATGCGGGTTTTCGGCAATTCCTTGCGAGGAGGCACGCATGTTCGATGTATTTTATGTCAAGCAGATGTCGACTCAGTATACTATGAACATCTTGGAATTGAAGTGCAGCTTGTTGCAGGGCTAAGCGCAATCTGGTTTGTCTACTATTTGGCAATGGCCCGGGAACCTTGAGAAGGGAGTGGCATGCGTGCGATTGCAACTGTAACCACTTCAACCTCGCCTTTCTTTTATTGTCAGAGTCGTGAAAGCCAAGGTCACGGTCTATGCTTCTGTTTTGACCGTTTTGATCTGAGATTTGAGCAGCTAATAGTTGAGAGCTTTTGGGCATGTTTGTATGAGGCAGTATCCGTGCGATTACGCTAGCAACTCAGGTCTTTATGGCCAGGTATACCAACACCGCAAAAACTGCAACCGGTGGACGGCTAAGTCACTGGGAGTTTGGGAGCTGGACACAGCTGGACACAGCTGGACATAGGACATTTGTGTAGGGGCTTTGGAGCAGCGGCCGTCAGATGGCGTCAGCTCAGGTGCTGGAGCTTGGTTTGCTTAGCGGCGTAGCAGGCGTAGCATTGCATAGAATTGCGATAAATTGCATAGCCGGTGTAGTCGCACCTCGCCTCGGGCAAAGGTCCTGAAGCGAAGCAGCGCTTGCAGATTGGTGCGTCAATGAAAATGTCAGTAAAGGTTGATAATATCAGCTGATAGAGTCTATAGACATTATAGAGAAAATCCAAACCCACCGTTGAAACAGTTGAAACATGACTTTGTTCAAGGCCAAGAAACAAATAAAATACACGCGTAAATGAAATCTCTGCATTTGAATCAGTAGGAGAGCCTTCAGAATCATTTGTTGCACTGGGACTGCAGGCATAGAGATGACATAGAGGGCTGTGTTTACGCCGCTCGGAAGACATACGTGGTCCTTTTTTGTGTATCCAAGCACTTCTGCTTATGTGTAAAAGAACCTGCTATCAAGCGGGATGTTCCAGGTCATATACTTCCCGATCGATTTGCATCGGGGTTGTGGACAAGTTTCCATCGTTGACCGCAATGAAGTCATTGGTGTAAACTCATGTAAACTCATAGCTTGCGCAATGCGTCTGGTCCCTGCCACATTACTTCCCTCTGAAGTTGCCGTCCACCACGTGCAAGCTCCCCTGCAGCCTGGATTCCATGCGGCATGCTGGTGCATGGCTCTTTGTAATGGTCTGGCATGCCTATAGCATTTTGTATTATTCTGACTTCTTTTCAGACACGTAGCATGCCACTGTGGTTTGCTTTTCGGCTTCATCAGTTGCTTGGGGTGTTGGGAAGCCAGAGACAAAAGTTGCAGGAGCCGGCAGAGTTTTCCAGACCTCGATGGGATGAACTTCTTTTGGCCTTTAGCGCACCCCGGAACCATCTTGACCATTTTATACAGTACTCGAGATTTGGTTGATACATGTTGATAACTTTCAGAGAGTTTTTTCAATCTGGGACTGAACGTGCAGTATGCGCAAGCAAATGGAAACATGGAAACACCATCGCCAGGAACGATGAAGCTTCGGCGCAGTTCCTGGCTAGCCCGTGCGGCAGGGTACTTAGTGCAAGCCAATTGCATTTGCTTTAGCACATTCAAGGATGGAATCCGGATAGAATACAGTAGAGATGAATAGAGGAGGGAGCCTTGGAGAAACAGAAGGGAGAGGCAGAAAGAGAGAGACAGAAGGAAGACCATGTCCGACATGTCCTTTTGCATCAGGCAGTTTTGCTCACAGCAGCAGCCTCATGGGTGGCCCGTGACATGGCTTGACGCACCAGAATCCTCTGGACTTTCAAAGTGATCCTTGCAAAGCAAAAGCCGTTCAAGCCAGGATTAATATGTTGAATATTGTTGAATATGTTGTTGTCGTTTCAATGCCAGGTTTTCGGCAGCAGTTTCCTCTTTATCGGACCGCTCGCAAGTCAGTCTCTGCCCGTTGTTGGAGACTAAGCGGATTTAGCCCATTGCCATGGTCGCTAATACATTTTGCCATGTGCAAGACATGCAAAATCTGGTGATCTCGTTCTTGCAGTTGAGGCAAGTCAGCATGGCCAAAGTGACAGAGGTCCATGAGATACGTCAGAAAATGTCAGAAAGCATCTTTACTTCATGAGCTCCGCACGGGTCACACGCATGAGTGCTACAGTGCTTTCGCTGGAAGGCTCTCTCATCAGCCGGCATGCAAGAGAAGTTGATGAGGAGGCTTTCCTTGCGTCGTTAGGGAGAGTCCAGCTCTTGTAATATTGTGTTCGCTGTTTGTATCTTGATTCTCAGGAAGTGCTTTTCAACTTCAGAAAACCTTCGAAGAAGAAGGGTTTTGATCCAAACTGGAAGGTGCAACCCGGTGATTCTCAAGCACTGGCATCATTAATCTTGGCTTTCTGACTCACATTGATTCTACATATGCCCTGTGCCAGCGACCGTTCCCAAAGTACATCGTGATGGGCGGCGTCATGATGACATTCATTGGTGGTGCCCACAGGTCATAAGCAGATTCTCAGACAATGCATAAAACGTGGTGAATTTCATTCCAAAAAATATCAAACTTTGAGCCCAAACTGAGGCTACCTTGGAGGTGGGCCTGGACCTCAGATCTTGAACCACTCTAGACCGGGGAGAATGCCGTTTTTATATGTTTTTATCATCAGATGTTGCTGACAAGCACGGGATTGACAACTTCATGTTCTATCGTCTATTGTTCTATCATGTTCTATCTATCATTCATTGTTGATACGGCATACTGCAATATACTTCATACATCTATATTCTCTTTACACTGGCCTGCACGCACTTTCCATGTATTTGTGTGATTTGGATCAATACTTTGGAGACTCTTTGGAGTATGGGTCGTTCTGAGTCTCAGGCCCATTCTTTCAGCTGTCTGGGGCTTGTGCGGCGCAGGATTCGGGCGCCTTGGCTGCAAATAGGCTATTCTTTAATCACCTTTAATTGCTTTGAGTTGGCAGCAGCACGCAAGACCAAGCTCAGTTACACTAGTGCCGCGCGACTTTGGATAGGTGTTTGTTTGAGCCTTGGCAGACAGCAGATGGCACAATTAGCGGCCTTTACGACGAAGATGATGAAGATGAGGATGATGATGACTAAGCCACTTGGCATCACTCCGCTTTTTACTTTTCAAACATTTATTATTCATTTGTTCACATTTCAAGTAATTCGAACATATTTCAACACTTTCGTCTTGGTCCTGGATGTTGGCCTTCCAAGGTCTACATTGTCTACATAATATTCACATGTGTTGAACAGATTTGTTTGGTAAGTTTAGTACAGAGCAATCTTAGTACATATTTCTTTGTAAATATTACTTACTTGGTATATCTGTAATTCTCTGTATAACTTTGTCATTGACTTCTGCAATCATTGCTGAAGTCTTCAAGGCTCAGAACCTTCTACAGCTTGCATTGCGTCTTGGTTTTTGAATGTTTTGAATTCCTCTCAAGAATCCTTGCCGCATGGCTTTTGGTTTGTCATCGGAGAAGCTGCATGCTCTGTGACATGAAGAGCAGAATGTTTATTCAAGTCGACAATTTGACAATTCGGTTCCTCTTAGATTCCTGTCAACCGTATAGTAAAATCTATGACGTGTCGCCAGGGTCGGGAAAGAAAGAAACCAGCTCGCTTTTCAGGTCCGCGAGCACTGAATATGGTTCTTGAGCTGACTCTGCTTCCAACTGACTACCACGAGGAAGCCTGCAACTATTTAAACGACTGGCAATTGCCAGCCGTGCGATTGTGTAGTTGTGTTTCTCATGCTGATGAAATTTTCAGTGCACACCTTTCAGCATACTCGTAAGCAAAAGTCACCCTGCCAAAAAACAAAAAAACGAGAGAGGTACTGGCATGATCTGGCATGAATCTGAAGAGGTAATCAAGTGGGAACAATTGTGCGGAGATTTGGGCATAGATTCCACCTGATTCGCATTTTGGTGGGCTCAAAGTTTTCTCATCAAGTTGGCCTATCCGAGTTTCTGAGTGCGTCAGCTGGGAGCTTGGCTTCGGGGCTCTTGGTCTATAGCCTATAGAAGTTGCAAAAGTGCTGCTATTTAGGTTGACTTCTTACATCTTCTTGTGACCTATTTTCTTCCGAGCGTTCAGAAGACATGCCTTCTTCGTTCAGTTCACTTTAAACTTAATAAACTTGAAACAGTTTTAAATTGTAAACAAGTTCAAACTTTAAACATCTTTAAACATTGAAATCGACTTGACATTTTGTCAAGGCATGGCTCGGTTGGCAGTTGGAGCTGTTGGCCTTGCTGCACCTGTCTTTGTTTTCCCAGGCCAGGGCCACACAATTGAACGTGTGCAGCGAGATCTAACGATACTTTATGATGACTTTATGATACTTGTATCAAATTCGATGATATTCGATGATATTCGTATATATTTGCTTTTCTTCAGCTGGAAGTGAAGCAACACCCTCAGAAATTACCATTCAAATTCTCGTTGTTCATGCTTCAAAGTCCGGTCAAAACTGTCTGAAGGTGCAGCGCCTCGCCCTTCTCAGTGCCTCTCCCAAACTGGATGCTCTTGATTCGTGACACTAACTTCAGATCGAAATGATGATGCAAACGAAGACTCATAAGACTTGTAAGTACTTTCACGACTTTGGTCTCTGCAGTTCTGCACTGCCCGATGTTTCGACTTTTTAAGCACAAAGGCTTCGGGGCAACTCCGCAGTCCAGGCACATTGCATGCACGCCACCAGTATGGTGGTACAAGTATGCCGTTTTTGCAAACAGCCACCTGTTTGCACACAACATCTATGCCTTCAAGCACCACCTTTTTGTCTACAATGTCAAGCCCCAAAAGTCTTTAAGCAAATTCACAAAGGAGCCTAAAGGACGCCTGGTTATTGATTTGGTGGTCTTCACCCCCACCCCAAGGCACGTGGGTGCAACTTCATAGGAAGCCAACTAACCTCAACTGCACCCACCAATTATCGCATATTATCGCATTCCACAATTTACCACAATTCTTGTAGCAACAACTTCAACAAATGCGATGCAACTTCCATTGCCACAGAAGCCACTCTGGTATTTGTCTTGCTTATATTGATCCTGCGCTGCTCTGAGCCACAACGAAGGCCAACAAAAAATGTCAGATCATATATATATATATATATATGATAGGTCTAGATGTGCTCTTGCGTTCCCCGTTCCTTTTCGCCGCATGGTATGGCTCTCCTCCACACACTGACGCACTGACCATGCGATTTCGGTCTATGCTTTGCAGGAAAGAGCTCCACAAGGTGGTTCAACATGTTCAACTTTGGGCCTCGCAGCAGCTGGCTCCACTGTTTTGGCTGTCGCGCCTCGACTTCATGCTTTAAGATCTTTAAGTGTGCAGATTGTGTGCAGGTTGTTCAGCCTGTGAAGACGATGTTTACATTTCTCTTGTGAACGAGGCCGCCAGAAGAAACAAGTCCAGCAAACTCGTCAGGAAGCTTGGCCAAGGCAGTAATCAATTGTCAATTCAAGCAAAACCAAAAAACCAAAGCAGAGAATTAATATGAATTAATCAAATCGATTCAGGGAATTTCAATGAATTTCAGGGGTGTGTTGATTCTTGTACTGGTTCGCAACTTCCAACTGCACTGATTCAAATCTGTGCTCTAAGATCTTTAAGCAATTCCAATTGCCTCAGGAACTTTTTTGGCGACTCATCAGCTAGCACGGGATTTGACCCGGCAAAGCAGCTTGGAGTTCAGGATCCCATCGGCTTCTGGGACCCTTTAGGGCTGAGCGCTGACAAGGATGAGGCGACATTCAAACGTCGCCGAGCCGTGGAAATCAAGCATGGACGAATTGTCGGATGCCCAGTACAAGTCTTTACATGTTTCATGTAAGCGCAACCTCATCATCTTATACTGTATCATACACATCCACAATTATAAATGCGAATAGATTCCATGCAGATTCTATTCAATTGGATTCACGGACGTGTGCCTCATGTGCTGGAGTACCAAGGCTATGTATGCTACCATTGGATACATCGTGCCAGAGTACTACAAATTCCCTGGATTTTTGTCGCCTTCTCTTGGTATCAAATTCTCTGACGTTCCCAATGGATTGGCAGCGCTGTCAAAGTTCCTTCAATGACAAGTGTGGCACATGTTGATTATCTCAAGGTTTGTTTCTTTGAGGTGACTTTCCTCTCGCAACAATGTATCTTAATGTATCATAACGATTCATGATGTATCTACAATAAGATATTTTGCTTTGAAACTGCAGAAACGATTGAATGGCTAGTGAACAGGTTGCCTGTCCTTGGCGGAGCTCAGATCATCGCTTTCTGTGGACTGATTGAGACCACTGGCTTCTTTCAAGCAGCATCCACTACAGATGGCAGGGGTCCAAGGGAAGGACAATTCGCCATGAAGGACTCCACAGAGACCTCAGAGCCTGGCAATTATGGTGTTGGCTTTCCAACTTTCATCGGCAAAGTTGAAGATCCAGAGGCACGAAAAAGCAAGCTAAGTGCTGAGTTGGCAAATGGACGTTTGGCGATGATGGCTATTATCGGTATGTTTTTCCAAGATGGGCTCACTGGATCAGCTTGGGGAGATTGGTCTCTGTACACGTCATCACCTTTGCGAGCCGAAGAGTCCGAAGAGAAGGAAGCGCCTCCGCCTCCACCCTTTGATCCGCGTCTTGAAGTCGGAGTGCTTCCTCCTTTGGATTACTTTGCTCTGAGCTCAGTGTGCGTTGAGGGATTCAAGTGATGTTTTGTTGAGTTTTGTCATCACTACATTACATTTCAATGCCAACCAACATCCTGGCACTAACAGGCATTACTTTTCTGATCTTTTCTGGTTGTGTGACACCTGTTTGCGGACTTATGTTGCCAAGGACCCAGCCGGCTTTTGCAAAGTGGGAGATGAGGCCCTCGGGACTTTGATTTGCAGTAGATTCTTCATGATTCTTCAATTGTGCGTGTTCATGCACAGAATACATCTGCACAAAGACATGAAGGATTCAAATTGAGTCCTTGTTCGTTGGAAAGTGCTCAATTTTGCCAAGCTTCTTCAACGGATGTTGATCCAGTCTTTGGATTGCTTTGACTCCACCTCCTCAAGGAAGGCTTCAGAAACTTGAGAGCCGCAGAGATCAAGCATGGCCGAGTAGCCAAGGCCTTAGTCAGTCTTGCATTTCGATCTTGAACATAGAACCGCAGTCTTTTTTTGTTCGGTCAGAGATGGTCAGAGGGTTTCATCATGTTTTATCGCAATGGCCGCAATGGCCGTAGTGGCATCAGACTGAGCTCCTTGCAACCTGCGCTAAGGCAATGATGGCAGCCTTGGGCGCTGCAGTACAGGCACTTCTGGCCATATGGAAAGTATGCAGTGGAACGTCGTTATTCAAAAGCCTAATACGGTAATCTAATATATATATAATATGTGATATAATATATACGTATACAGTATGTTATATAGTATATAATATATATATATACAATATGTTTTATATTTAAAATCTTTGTATATATAATATGTTATAAATCAATATACATATATATATATATATAATATGTTATAATATTATATATATATATATATATCTATAATATGCTATAATATATATTCTATATAGTATGTTATATAATATGTTATTTTATTATTTATATAATATGTTATATAGATAATATTTAT
>Ga0126342_10019264_pt1 | contig 11611 bp, 10 predicted proteins | sample Cyp1metagenome_FD_92528 | JGI IMG/M metagenome (GOLD analysis project Ga0126342, IMG submission 92528) | Coral microbial communities from Lord Howe Island, Old Settlement Bay, Australia - Cyphastrea 1 metagenome | ecosystem: Host-associated > Invertebrates > Cnidaria > Coral ... | reverse complement strand
CAAAACACGTGAAATCTGCAACTCGCATGTCAGTGACTGACCGTGTCATGCAGGTGGCGTCAATGACATGTCATGCAAGTGGCGTCAGTGACAACTGTAATCCAAACTGCAAGTCAGGGCTGCCAAAACTAAAAGTTCCGCATCATCTTTTTGCTACGCAGCAGGCTCTTCGGCCGTTGGCCATGCAAGCACTCGCAACTTTAAAATGCGCCTGACGCTTCAGTCTGGCAACTGCTGATGCTCACACACAAAAACTGCTATGGCAAAACCCATGGATTTGACATGAAATTCGAAGGCTAAGTTGAAGTTTTTCCCATGGCAAAGTTAAAGTCTGACGCTGACACTGACCCACTGGAATGACAGAAAAATTCCAACAGTTTGGCCGCAATCCGGCCCACTGATGAATTCAACGACAATGCTTCCTCAGCCCAAGTTCCTCTTCTTGGAAGGCCGCACCGTCCTCGTAGGCTTGATCACCGGTAGTTTCTTGACCTTCACATTCTCCTGCACCACCTTCAGCTTTGGCCACCTGATGACTCCCTTTCTTAGTCAGCAAGCACTCAACAACACTGTTTTCCCAAAAGCTGTCCAACACTTTGACATTGATGTCTGAGCAGCAAACCGAGGCAAATTGGAGGAAATTCCATCCTGGAGATTGAATCCAACCCGCCATATCCGCAACACCCAAAAGCAGCAGAAATGAAGCCAGTCCTTCAATGAGGAAGAAGGCAATCAGCTTGAACAGGTTGAGCAAAGATGGCTTCCACTCAGCGGGCGTGCCCTCACCAAATATAGTTGTCAATGACATTTTAATCAGTCCAGTCTGTCAATGACAAAAACAAATCATCTTATAAGAACAGGGGGGATTAGTGCGATCTCCGGGTGGTAGGAAAATTAAACAAGGACAATTTAACTTAATCTATCCGTACCGGAACCCTATTATCTCTCGATTATTTCCTTATTATGTCCCTATTATTTCCCTATTTTTTCCCTATCTTGTGGCCAGTAACCATAAGCACCTGCTGCCCCTTTTGTTTAGGCTGAGATTGGCATTATCAATAATAATCGATGGGGTAATGCCTTACTTCTAGCAAGGTTTTTTAATTTACCTTTCGTCAGTTTCCATCTTATCAAAGGGACCTCCGAGCTCACTCTCTGTGCCAATGATAGTGAGCCGCGTGGTAGGAAAAGTGAATCAGGACAATGATAGACTTAGACCTATTTTTTAAAACAATGTCAGCAAATAAAACAAATTGCTTAACGGACGGCCAGTATATATATATGTCATATGATATATGTGTATTTTATTTACCTATACTTTTAATATAGTTTTACCCATGTTGACCCATAAAACTGGATGATTTTTGGTGGAAATGATGGTAGATGTATAGGTGAGTTGTGAAGTACAGCATCATGTATGATCTGGTTAATGGATGTTAGTGGGCGAATGACTTGTGAGAATCTCTGTTGAATCTTGCCATGATATGTCTTGTATCCTTCATTAATTCTATACATTCCTATCTGGAAAGTCCGCATATATATGTATGCACAAGTACTGTCGGGAAATATGCATGATGTATATATCTATATCTATATTATTGTTATTGTTATTATTTATATTATTATATACTATTATTATTTTTATTTACTTTGCAAATGCCAATTACCAATCATCTTCGCGATATGCCACAAAGACTGATCCTTGGGCATCATCAGGGGCTGGGACTGTCACTACTTGATAGTCAGCTAGGTACCCATGGAACATTTGGTCATGCTTAATATACGTACAGTAATAATGTCGTACTATTTGGGTCATCTGGGTTTTCACTGCGAACCAAACAAACAACGAACTTGCAATCTTGCAATGATCTCAGGGTCGCTCCCAACACCCCAGGTAAAGATGCTGAAAATTGGCTAATACAGAAATATACAGAAATGGTAAAGCTCAGCTGCTCTCGCCGCCTTTCTTCACCAGGTACTCAGCACCAGCGCAGACATCTTCGATATCCACGATACCCCAGTTGCCTTTCAATTTCATTCGATAGGCCCGGCCATAGCCGGTGCTCCCGCGATAGTCCACGTCCAACCTGGCGATAGTTCGGTTGATGCAAGCTGGCACCGCACGATCGTGAGAGAGTAGGTTAACTCTTAGATTTATGGTGGATATAGGATATATCATGATACATCAGTAGTTCATGATAGCTCATGGGGTTTATCAACCAGTATAAACAAACTTATGACAGGGGCACCACCTTGCATGAAAAAAAAGAGAATATCTGAAACCATTGGGGAGGAAACTCATGATGAGAGTCGGGTATCCATTGATTTCTCCACAGAGGCCGTGTCCGGCCTTGTCAGCAAAAGATTTTGCAACATGTCAAGCCCAAAAATCGTCCAAAAATCGTCCAAACATCTTTGACTTCTCCACTGCAGTTCTGCTTGAAAAATGAAATCAGTCGTCGAAACACGACTTATTTGACTACAAGAGAATTCATGACCTGGACACTCAAACAAGAACACCTCTAAATATAACGAAAAGGACATACGTAGTACATACGTTGACAATCCATCCCTTGAATTTTCCGGGTGGAAAAAACTTATATAGACTTCACCTCCAGGCAACACCGCAAAGCCTCGACTGGTCCAAAATTGCAGAGCTGGATTGAAGACGATGGAGGTCTGTGCTGTTGGACCTCCATGTGCCTTGACCAACAAGGGAGGTGCACCGGCTTCACCCTCCGGGGCCTCGAAGTCGCAGTTGCTGGGAGGGTAGTAGAAGCCATAGGCAGTTTCACCATTCGCGGTGGGGAATTCGATGAGCTCAGGTTTGCTGATGTATCCATCATCCACCTGTCACCAGGGATCCATTCCAGCGCGGTTTCAAGGGATAAACCAATTCGAACACGAACAATATGACCCAGAGGATCTGTGTATGGTAAATATGGATAATTCGGTAACATTTACCATCAATATACCCCGAATGTTAGCATATATACCATACATGGATCCTATGGGTGATACAATATGTCTGCATAGTAAGGTTTCTGAAACTTGGAACGTAGAGGAACATAAGACAAACATTGAGTGCTGTCATTGATTTGAACGCTGGTGGACTCTACTATATTTGTATCGAGTTCAGGAGGAAACGAGGACACGGATGAATCTTCCCAGTAATATTCCGGAATTTGTTGATGCCATCATATGCCATCCTTTCATCCCAACTCTTGGCCAATAAAAACCACCCGTTTCTAGACACTTGGCACCAAGCAAATTGATAGCTTCATCCGCCGTTCTATTCCTATCAAAGCGGCCGTTGAGGTAGGTGGGGGTGCAGATCTTTCACCTTGATCTCCGTGACTTTTTTACCGTGCTGACAATGCCAACATATCGGCTTATCAGCTACACCTTGTAACTGCCATAAAGGATTCAGGTCTTGGCCATACAACACCTCCACCATCCACTGTGCTTCTGAAATCAGGGTTACCCATTTCTCAACTGGTTTCTCCATTAAAAATAATTGAATATCACTATTCACAAGTCCTTCCATGATAAACCTGTCCTGTGTCTATTAGTAAATGACCATCAGCATAAAACATCACCATTAACTTTGGTGATTTGGGATCCCCCAAATCAGATAGGGAACATCCAATAAATATATACATATATATATACATAATATATCATATATCATCATATATTCCCAGTAGATTCCCCGCTTGGTGGATTAGCCTAGAGACAAATCCAAGCATTTTTTATGTCAACCACATATAAAAGTCTTTAATTGACATGGTACTCATTTTGACTAGCAAAAAACCCACTATTTGGGGGGGTACCATCACCCTAATTAATGCCTAAATCCACCTAAATCCATTGCTTAATCAGCAGTTTCTCTAAACGGCCATACAGGGGGAGGGTTAATCGGTTGATTCACCATTTCGAAGTTTATATCTCTATTGCGGTATATCACCCTACAAGGTCCCCAGTAGATTTCAACAAATCACCTTAAGAGCCCAACAACTCCAATCCGGACACAACAAAAAAAACTGCAAATGCTTGGTTTACCCCCCATGTTCCCATGAAATCTACCATGGAATCGGCCGATTTCGGCCGGGAACCCGCCTGCATGTCTTCCTTCATGGAGCTCAGCAGCATCTTCGCCTCGCCGCCTTCCAAGCTCCAGGAGTAGAGTCCTGGCGCCTTTGCGGGATCACCACCCAGGAAGTAGAGAAGACCTGGACACTGCTGGGGTCTTACAATGTGGGGCCAGTCGATAGCTAAGTTGGTGACATCATATAACTAAGTGGGGCCCCAAGGATAGCTAAGTCAGTTTATAACTCCAATAACTATGGTTTATGGTAGATATGATATAACTATACTTACTGGTGTTTATAAACCAACAAACATAACTGGGGGGCCCCACATCGTACTGTGCCTGGGATCTCATAAATATGGAAGCTCTCGATCAACCCATTGACCAAATGGAATCACATTGGAAGCCAACAATTTTTACTGGCTGGTGCTTTTTAAGAAACAATCCCAAAAATATGAAAATGTCATGTCAACCAATCGTCCCAAGAAATCCCAAGTATGGTTTACAAGTACTGTAACAAATAATTGAACCCCCCCAACCAGTCTTCTGTCCACAGCAGGCACCGGAACAGCCATGTAGGTTTGCACAGCAAGTGACCATCAGGGCTTGGGTTCATGCCACCAAAATATCCCGGAAGCCCTTCCTGGCCGTCGTTAATTGAAGCGGACCCAAGGTCAGTTATATTGGGTTCCAAGATTATGGTGTAGCATCAATATCAATTGTGATTGCTAGCGTTTGCAACCTGTAATGAGTAGAGCTGCATGTTGGAGGAGTAAAAGATGCAAATGTGCACGCCCAATCACCAAAACAGCTGGGCTCCTCTTGTCCGTACTCCTTCCCAGTGGATAGGTCAACCAATCTGCTGGCACCCAAGTCTGGATCCGCAAAGCAGGCCAAACAGCGACCATCGGGAAGGAAACAATAATTCTGCTGGCCTGGGTGCAACCGTCCGAAAAAGTGAGAAAGTGCGCACACCACTACCGGAGGGAACAAACCATTGACTCCAACTGGGGCTTGCGTCAAGTCACCAAGTAGAACAATCATTGCATCGTCTAGTAAAAATGGGCAGCCAATCTCTGTTGTACAGTTGGAAGGGATTCCAGGTATTCAATGTGAAGGACCAAAACCCGTTTTTCTGTGTTGTTGAATGAGGTAGTAGGGAACCGCATGTCATTGTGTTTTTATCACACTGCTGACGTATATCATTTCCCCACTATATATTGTTGTTAAAATCGTGATCATCAAAGCTCTCGGGAAAATAGGTATAGCACACAAACAAAACTAAGAACATGTTGGTGTTACATACATTTTTCTTGGTTAAGAAAGGGTCCAAATGTAATGATCCTCATGCTTTTAACATGTTTTACTCGCCAAAACCCAGGAAATGGAAATGAAGCTGGTAACGCCTGAGCAGCCTTCTCATGGGCCCCATGGCTCGTACTCAAAAACCAAACATGTGGGTTACCGTTGAGTCGCACAAGATGTTGTTTTGGAAATCATCTAATCTGGGTAAAACAATCATAAACCATCCCCAATTTCACCATTTTTAATATGGTTACCCTTCCCAAATGGGTGGTTGAAACTTGTTTTAACATGTTTTAAGCACATTGATAACCCAACTGCTCCAGCCAAGCAACCCAGCTGCCATCCCGGCGCCGCGCCGGCAAATTCAGCATCTTTGGGGTAGAGATTTTGGATGCTTCCCTCGGTTGGCTTGATGGGGCAATGATTCCTGCCCTCAATGGGGCCCTGCCACTAGGTTGTGTGACATGCAAAGGGTGCACAAGGACGTACCACCCTTTATTCTTCTGGCCCTGTTTGTGCATGTGAAAATTGCAGCTCAATTGGGAAACAGAGACTCAATCAGGATATGTTGAGGAGACTGCATATCTTTGGGGGGTTCCCAATAATTTGGAAAGCCCGATAATCCCTGTTCACATATGCATACATATGTCATCTTTTCATTACAATCACCTATTTCTGCGACGAATTTGGCAGGCTCTTTGTCTGACCTTCTGCACTGAGGGGCTGAGTCCCAAGTGTAGAGATTCCACCAACCAGAGAGGTCTGCGATAAAATGCAACACGCCACTGGGGGACCTGAGGAGCAAATGTTTCAGACATGGGCGCTGGAGGGAATTTCAAAGATAGATATGATAAATGACAAATCAGACTTAATCCTGTCTTCTTGTTGTTTTAATGTTCTGGATTCAATCTATCCACGGCACTCCAAAGGTAGAACAAATACATATCAGAACAACTCCAGTGGTCAGCTGTTCGCAACAATCTTTCCTGTTGAGAGAGCGGGATCAAACATCTTCTATGTCTATGGCCTTTTTATTGGTTCAATGCCATATTAATGACATGAACAAACAACTCATGGGGCTGATCTTGGCACTGAATGGGGAGATGGCCATCTGCTCATCTGCTGCTAATGAGTAAAGCACCATCAATGCATGATCTCTTCAGGCATCTGAATACAAGAGATTCTATGTGATTATCATCACATCCCCATTATGATCATTATAAGTGATAACCAATAAAATTACCTTGAAATAATCTAAAAATCAAAGGCGGGTCCTCAAAGGGACGATAACCAGCCACCTATACAAACTTCCACGAACCTGGCTCTTGGTAACAACGCAACAACAAAATTTTCAAAGAGGTAACACTCATCATTTTAGCTTACCCTCCGACATGGCTAGCTAGAGAATCTATCGTTGACTAGATTTAGTTGATGGTTTTCCAACTAAGATTTCCATTGATAATCATATATAGGGATTTTCCCGGCCAAGTTTGGTGATACCGCAGGGTATTTCAAAGAAATCCCAGCTGCCAGCAGGGTTGCAGCACCGAAACTGCATCATCTCCCTGCGCTACGACATCTCCGCAGATGGTCTCCTGGACAAGGCTGGGTGATTGGGGAATCCCTTCCCCCCAATATTACCCTCTGGTAAACGACCCGGCATTTCTAGATCATGTTCCGAATGGGTTTCTGCATGGGTTTTCCACATCTGTTGGGGTAAATAGTTCCTTGATTGTTGGTTGTATAATATCATTAATATCCATTGTCCTGATATTCATTATGAACATCCATTAATTATTCATTAATATTCATGAATATTCCATTCATATTCCACTTATATATATATATATCCATCTAATATCCATTGTATAACATTTCCATACATGTCCATTCTGATGTTCCATTCATAACATCCCCGCCTGCCCAACTTTCAGTTTCCAAATCCCCGGCCGCCCTCCTGGGAGTTCACCATGCCATCTGTTCCCAGCTGCGCCAGCGTCAGCTGTGTTGAGTCCCAGGGCATCGAGGGATGACACCAGGAGAGATACGCCAGCTGCGTGCCATCGGGGCTCAGCTTGGGCGCGGCGTAGAAGTCATGGCCTGGGGAAAGCAGCTGGGATCCTAAACAAGGAATCTGTTGATTCTTGGGCGGGGATTTAATCCTCAATTTGATGTGATGCTGATGAGTACTCATTGGTTAATTGTGACATCCATGTAGGTCTGTGGGTTATTAAGCGACTAATATGCGTAGAAAAATACGGGAGAATCCCTCCCGTAGACACATTTTGCAAACAGTCTTCAAGTGGAAGATCCATACAAGTGCAAAATATGGGTGTGACTGAAAATGGGGTATCCCGGTATGCCTAGTACCCCCTATATATGTTATATGACAATACACGTTCCCAACATGTCAGTTGTGCATCTGTACATTCCGTGCAACATGAAGGCCTTGAGCCAGGATCCAACAGTACAGCAGAAAAGGCGCATACTGCAACAGCAGAGACAACAGGCTGCCGCGAATCTTTTCATGGTAGCGGAGCGGTGATCCTGGAAGCATCTAGGTGAGCTCCAACAAACAACAGCAAGGAGCACTTGGGTAGCAGCCCAATACAACAAAAGACAATTAACACAACAACAGGCAAGAGGAAATAGGTTCAGCAACAAATTACGCGCGAGGAAAGAAAAAGAGGGCTTGATCCCAACTTAGAGGAGTGTGGGGGGCCCTCAACAGGAGAGGATGGCAACAGGCCATGACATAGGAACACCAATGGCAACAAATGAAGAAGCAACAGAAGCAGTTGCCTCAACACACAGACTGAAGCTGAAGCCACCAATATATGATGAAAACTATGCAACATTTGAGGAGTGGAAGTGCAAGTTCAAAGCCTACATGGGCATACAAGACAACATCGACCCAGATCTGCTGTGAAGAGCAGAGAGGGCAGCAACAGCACTCACAGATGCAGAGCTAGTAGCCGCAGCAGGAACACCTGAGGAAGCAGAGCGCTGGATACAACTAGCCAACAACTTCAAGTACATTCTAATCAGCACAACATCAGCTGCAGCAGCCACGGTGTGCCGACAACACCAAGCAGCAATGGGCCTTGAAGTATACAGGCAGCTTTGCCAACGCTTCTCAATCCCCTGGGAACAAGGAGCATTGGCTACCTCACAAAGTTGCTCAAGCAAACCTTCAACCACAGCAACTTTGAGGAGTTTTTCTCAACATGGGAATTTGAGGTCGAGCGCTATGAGCGAGACAACAACACACAACTACCAGACCAGGTCAAGATAGCAATTTTCATGAATGAGGCAACAGGCCCTTTGCAACAGCATCTACACTTGAACGCAGGACAAGCACCAACATACCCAATGATCAGAGAGATCATTACAGAGTACTACTGGACAACAGCAGCCTTTGCAAGGCTTCAACAACAGGCGTCATCATCAGTTAGCACCAACTACAATGGAGGACCGGCCCCAATGGACAGTTCAGCAACGTACAAAGGAAAAGGTGGAAGAGGCACAGGAAACAAAGCATACAAAGGAAAGCAACAAAGCAGAGGATACAAAGGAAAAGGAAAAGGATATGGCTACAACAATGGCTACGGCAAAGAAAGGGAAAGACAAAAGAAAAACAAGCGTGGCAACCAGTGAAAGGAACAGACAAAGGACAAGGAAAGAACAAAGGAGCCAACAACCAAGGAAAAGGAAAGAACCCAATGGCAGTATGTTACAGATGTGGCCAACCAGGTCACTTGGCCAAAGACTGCAAGACAGCAGTCTACAACTTGTCGGACACAACATATGAGCAACAACAAGACAACACGGCACATTGGTATCACCCAAACAATGGCTACGATGCCAGCTGGTACAGCAGCGACCAAACATGCTATTACCAGGGCAGTGGGCAACAATACCAGCAGCCCCAACAAACACCACAACTTGCGCCGACAGCACCAAAACACACAGCAGCGCAGGAACCACAAACGCCGGCAATACATCTTGTGGCAGAACTGGACAACAAGATGTTAACAACACCAACCCCATCAACACTTCAGTCAGTCCAAAAGGATGAAGCTAAAATCGACATCATGATCGGCAGTGGTGCAGCAACACATGTCTGCCCACCATGGTTTGCACCCAACTCACCCATGTACACACTGCAACATGGGCAGGGACCGCAATTGAGAACAACAACAGATAAAACTATCCCAGTGTATGGGCGCAAACGGGTCTTGATGACCAACATCAACAAGCAACAACTGGTGGTTCCCTTCTTCGTGTGCGAAGTGACGCAACCCATCATGTCAGTAACAAGACTGGCAGAACAAGGTTTCAACATACAGCTAAATGAGACACCAACAGTCGCACTTGTTCAACGTGATGGACTTTACTTTATGACGATGGAGTTTGTCAACATTCCAGTCAACATGCAACTGGAAGTGCATCAAACGACCCAAGGCACAACAGCACAGATTACACCTGTCACCTTGACACCACCAGGTATGGAGGTCTTGAGGAACAGAAATGGCCTCTGGACATTCAACAGCTAAGGATCTCTGTGGACCACAAAGAGACAAGCAACACTTGACCAAGAGTGGACAGGATCAACTAACTTTGAGGAGACAACATCCTACAAAGATGAGGACATCACAGATGATGGTGATGAACAACAAGAAGCAAGAAAGGCAGAATGCCTCCCAGCACCGCAGCAGCCTACAGCACAAGAGAGGCTCGAATACGAGCTGCCATACAGGAGCTGGTGTCCTGTATGTGTACAAACAAAGGGTAGGTCAGACAACTACCCGAAGCAACACAACAAAACACCGGTGATTCAGTGCGACACCACCCACTATAAAGCAATTGGCGAGCAACCAACCTCACCAATTTTCACAGCCATCGATGTCGAAACAGGCATGTGCATGGCAGCGCAGAAAGAAGACAAAACGCGAAGCATGCAATATCTGTCAACATGCCTCCAACAATTCCTGATGGAATGTGGCAGAACACACGCAGTGCTCAACAAAATTGTTATACACTCAGGCAATGAGGATTTTCTCAAAGCACTACTTAAAGCAACAGCAATGGAAAGCAACATAGCAGTACGACAATCAACAGCATACACCTCACAAGCACAAGGCACCGTGGAACGTTTTCATCGAACATTGATGGGACAAGTGAGAGCGCTCAAGCTACAGCTTGAGAACAACTACAGCGCACGACTCACAAGCAAGCATCCCATCATGCCATGGATGGTGAAACACACAGCATACCTGTTGAACAGGTATGCAATCCACGCAGATGGCAACACCAGCTACTAGAGGCGCTGGAACAAAGAACGCAAGACACCAATCTGTGAATTTGGTGAAACAGTTCTCTACATGTTGCCAACCGCAAAACAAATGCCAAAGATGGAAGCCAGATTCTTTCCAGCAATTTGGCTCGGCAAAGACACATCAACAAACGAGAACACCTTGGGCATTTTCAACATGGTGGTTAGGTCAAGGACCATCAGACGACAAGTCAAGCCTGAGAAATACAACAAGCAACTTCTGGATGTCATCAACAACACACCGATGACAACTCCAACAGCATCAAGCTTTATCATTCTACCAGCAGCAAAGATGAAAGCCAGACCAAAGATAACAACAGAGACTGACATCCAAAACAACAGTCTGGGGTGAAACTGAAACATCCCTGGGTTCAACACCCTAAAGTTGAGCGCAACAGGGAGATCAACAACTGAGAAGTTTAGTCGAACAGGTGCGCAGTGAGCCCAACAGACGACATCTTTTGTCAACACTTCTTATTGTAAGAATGCACAGGTTGATTCCCAACAATGTATCAAAATACTACTGTTCAACATGTTAATGGTGATTCAACAGAGTGATGTCCAACAGGAACATCAATCTGAGGGGCGGTGTTAAATGACAACACACGTTCCCAATATGTCAGTTGTGCATCTGTACATTCCATGCAACATTAAGGCCTTGAGCCAGGATCCAACAGTACAGCAGAAAAGGCGCGTACTCCAACAGCAGAGACAACAGGCTGCATTGTTTTGTTCAAAAAATATATATATATATATACATATGGAGTTGCGTCAAAATTCGGGTATGGATCGGCCCGCGGTGATCCAGACGTATGGATCGGTCTGGATCACTTGGGTTTTGGTATGGATCGGGGGTATGGATCGGCCTGTGGGTTCAGGGT
>Ga0126342_10019263_pt1 | contig 11612 bp, 15 predicted proteins | sample Cyp1metagenome_FD_92528 | JGI IMG/M metagenome (GOLD analysis project Ga0126342, IMG submission 92528) | Coral microbial communities from Lord Howe Island, Old Settlement Bay, Australia - Cyphastrea 1 metagenome | ecosystem: Host-associated > Invertebrates > Cnidaria > Coral ... | reverse complement strand
CATAAGCCCAAAACTGACCCAAAATTTAACCTCAACCGAAAATGTTTCAGTTGGGGTTAAATTTTAGGCCCGAAAGCCGCCAACAGAGCCCAACATAGACCTAAAAAAGGGCCCAACAGAAGCCCAACATAGCCTCCAAATGGCCCAACATAAGCCCAAAACCGACCCAAAATTTAACCTCAACCGAATATGTTTCGGTTGGGGTTTAAATTTTAGGCCCGAAAGCCGCCAACAGAGCCCCAAGTGGCCCAACATTGAAAGGGGCCCTCGGGGTGAAAAAGGTCATCAACGCGCCACGCGCGCGCGCCCAAAGAGTACCCAATTTGAAGCCCAGCTCAGGACCCTTTTCACCCCGAGGACCCGTTTTAAGGGGAATTTTGTTTACTAGGTCGAATGCCTTTACCGTTTTTCTTCAAAATATGTTGTAAATATGGCCTGCATGCTCATATCCTCCATCACATTTCCACCTTTAAAACACAAAAAGCCAGACTCGTTGCAAGACCGTTTTCACAAGTGACAGCTCAACCCCGATCACAAGCCAGAGCAGGCGAGCTATTGAGTCTCTATGATTTTCAAGACTAGTCCAGTAATTTCGACTTCTAAGCCAGAATCTGTCCACTGCTGGAATACGCTGTCATCACGGATTGCAAAAAGGAAGACTCGGTGCCGTCCTGCCTGCGCACAGGTGCCAGCCAGACAGGGCAAGATTCGGAAGATTCAAGTTCGGGAGCTCAACAAAATTGAAATCCGGTCCGGTAAAGCTAAAAGCTGGGCACCCGACAGGTAGCCCAACGTTCCTAATCCGGTTGGACGTCCACATCAATGTCAATCCTCGAACTCGGCACTCCTGGAACTAGAACCCCACTGAATGTATGACTGCTGTGTTTTGGTTGCTCGGAATGCCGGGTTGTCTCAAGATTGAGAGAAGCAATGCTATGACTATGATGTAATGGTTATTACATTTCTCTGCAATAGATTTACAATCAGAACTGACGATCATGTGGATACGCTGACCTGTCTTAGTCTCGGAAATGAGTCAACTGTCATATGGCATTTGCGAAGCTCAACCGACAGTGCTCGCCGTTGAGTTTCCAAATTAAATAATCAAATTTCTTGAGGTGAAGGACTGAAATCGCACTGGCCTAAGGTTGGCACTCTGCACATATCTTCTCAATCAGCCAACTGGCAGCAACCAGAGAAGTTGTGCAGAGTGCCTGATGTTTGAAGATAAGTTACTTTGGGAGAGGCTCAATCTACTAATCTACTGGTGATACCTTTTGGGCACGGACACTACGCTGGAGTGACACTGATCACATCTCCTTCACAATGAAGTTGAACAGCCTCCTGCACTCGGTGTTTCCACTGAGCAAGGCGAACACGTTTTCTAAGGCCAGCAGTTTCCTGGCATCAGAAATCAAGTTGGAACCCAGCCATACTTGGGGTCAGCTCTTGCTGTGAAGCATGACATCCTTCAAAAATTGCAGCTGATCCAAGGGGTATTTGTGGGAGCCTTTTTTGAAGGGCAACCGCAGAATAAATTGCCAATTGAAAATATGGTTTGGCACACGTGGAAGTAAGGCTAGCACACTCGTGGCATTCGATCAAAGACCCGGAACGTTTCAATGATGAGCCCTGATCGAGGGTCGCTCAGACCGTGTTGGCTCCCTGCAGCGGATACGCCCTGGAAGCCGTGTGGAGCAAAGCAGTGTGACAAGATGATGGATCCGTTCAACGCCTCGCCCTCATGTTAACTATTAACTGTTATCCTGCATGTTAATACTATTATATACAGTATCCTGAATTTCCCCAATGGTGTCCGCATTAAATGGTATCATGAAGCAATAGTTGTGGGGCCAACTCCCAACTCCCAAAGGATAAGAAATTTTCATGGATAGGCCTGACAAGGGAACCCGGCTGTGAGAGCTAGGGCTTCCTTTGCTGCACCCTGCGGTTCGTAATTGACCACATCGTCCACAATCGTACATGGGGGCATGGATCCATCAGCCATTCTCGCACGTAAAACAGCTTGGCATGCTTTGCTTGACTCCACCTCGGAAACAATGCTAAGAAACAATGCGATAAATTTGTTTCCAAAAAATGCCAGAGTCAATTCAAATGAACTTGGCCCTTGGCAAAAGCCACGGGCTTCAGCCACCTTGGCGGATGGGACGGAACTAGGCACTATGTACAAGAAATATTGTCTTCAGGAAAGGTCAGTGTGTGTGTGCGTGTATAAGCCTAAAGGCAATAGGATGTCCCATCGTTGCGCTCAATATTTTCCAGCTCTCAGTTCAACTTCTGGCGCTTCTCAGGCTGGTGGTTGCTGGAAGCACTCTCTGTGCTCACGGTTGCTGCCTAATAGGCAGGCTGGGCATGGATGGGCAGAGTCGCAACATGACAGCATAATAGGGTGAATCAATAAAATGTTTTCAGCATGTGATGCGGTTCCAACTTATTGAATTTCGTGTCATCCCAATCAATGAAATTTGCGTCCTTGCTTTTCCCTCAAAAGAAGAGAACCCAAAATATCAGACCAGCTTCGGGGTTGAAGTCTGTGCCAACAAGCCACAACTGTAACTGGTGGTTCATGGCTAAGTACTTTGGGCTGGCTGTTGTGTGCAGGGATCTCGTCGCTTTTGACCCATTGGCGGCCCACCCAGCTCCACCTCAAAGTAGGCAACTAAAGTTCTAGCTGGGACTGGTAACAAAACATTCGGCAAATTCAAACGTATTCACTTATTGTGACCTGGGGGCCGTAGAAATGACTATCAGTCTTTGGCTGGGGCACTGTGCTCCATGCCACCTGCAGAAGACTGCGACTCCACCTGGTATCCTGAAGCGAAGGCTGGCAGGGGGGAACAAACTCAAAGGACAGTGTGGAAGAACTTCACGGAGATTCCCTTAATAGATGCAAACTAGAATCCTTATCTGGTTCACGCCGACAGTGGAAACGGTTTGCCATGGCCGGTCCATGGTGCAAGGAGCTATCAACGCTGACGCTTTTTGAGCTAGGTGACATTCAGAAACTCAATTTCGAAGCAGCGTGCATTCAACAGACATGGGTTGAAAGTTTGATTTACATGCTTGAGTGACATGGGTCGAAAATTTCATTTACATTCTGGGTTCCTGGCGGGGACATGCCAGCCTCCAAGCCACCCACCCCAGCGAAGAGGCACACGCAAGGAAGCTTTTGGTCATCCTGCAAGTTCTGAAGCCCTGAGAGCTGCGACTGTGTATCACAAACTTGTTGTTCAATTACTGTTACAAATTTGTTGTGTCTCTATACCACTGACTTGATCACAGTCCGGCACAGAGCATGCTTTGAATCCGGCGGGCAAAGCAGCAGCTCCGGGCTGATCTGAGGTCCAATTTCGTGGAAGTCCTGGCACCCGAACTGATTTAAAAACTGTTTTCACATGAAACCAATCTCAGTATGGCCCACATGGACTTAGCACCCCACCTTGAAAGAATTCGCCAGCGTGAGGGGAGAGGTAGAGACCTCCCTCGATGCCCATCTTCCTAACTCCTGCCTGATATGCTTCGGAATGATAGATCTGGTTGGCGATGTCCTGGGAATCAGTAACAAAACCCAAGCAACCGATTAAAATAAAAGATATCCTCTCAATATAGAAACTTAATTGGACATACATGCGTGTTTTGGGGGGCTTTTCTCTCACTGTCATTTGACATGTAGCACGAGAGTGAGGGGAGTCAAAGGAAATATTGTTATGTGCAGCTGAGGGATGGACAGAAATTCCACGTGTTGACACTGCAGACTTTGCCACACTTGTGGTGGCAGAGAAAACACCTGCATTCAGATCTGCAATGACGATGAGTGCCATAATGCAGAAACCAAAGGCCTCAAGCTAGGGGCTTGACGGATGGAGCTCCAAGACTTGAATCTTTTGCATCCTGTGAACTTTTTCGCGCCATTCTTCTTGGTTCCTGGTCGGGCTCTGCAGACCTGGGAAAACGAGTTGGTTATTAAGCTGATGGGTGCGAGAACAAACTTTCAAAAAGGGTTGATACACCAAGGCCCGAACAACCTTGAGGTTCAGAGGTGGCGCTTGTGGCAAGCGCACAGCCACATTGCGCAGGTTGCCAAGCATGTCGATGATGCCGTGCGGCGGTAACTTGGAACAAGCCAAAGAGAAAGTCACTAGTCGCGAAGTTTGGGTGTCAAACAAGAAGCATGGAACATCAGCCACTGAAATCCGTGTGCGCAACAAAGTTTTGTGCGGGTAAGAATCAAATTGCGAAAATTGTCTATCAAAATGTGGGATGATATTGGAATTGACATTGAAGTGTTTAGGGTCTGAAAACATGTCTGGAACAGCCTAGCAAACAACACAGGAACATCACTGATGTACAGACTCCTAGAAACTTTCTGAGAAACCTGCTTTGGTCTTCTTCTTCAGGCTGGCTGTGTACTTCACCGACGTAGTCTTGACCGGCCCCTGTTTCTTTTTGACCTTCAAAGCAAAGAAACCCTTTTGACCAAGTTGGCTTCACCAGGAAACAGCTTTAAGTAACACAATGCCCAATACCCTGGGCAACAAGATGACAACCCAGACAACTAGCCTGCAAATCCTTTTTTAGATTCTTCTTCACAATCTTCTTTTTCTGCGCAGTAGTGGTTGGGTGGGTTGCAACAGGGTCCTTGATGGCCCGCTCTTCTGGGGCCACTTCATCATCAGACCTGGTCGGGAGAGTGTGGACTTAATGCAAACACAAGTCGTTCCGGAACTAAGAGTCTGACAAGTTGGTAACTGCTGGTAGCAAGCCGCCCATGGCCACAACAACTGTCACTGGCGTCACTGCGATCTGATCCAGTGAGGCAAAAAGCTGCAACTATAAAAAATCGACCAATGTAACAATATTGTCATCTTTGGCGCGCATGAGGTAATGTATCAAAATGATCACCAGCTAAGTGGTCCTGAAACCTCCCTGAGGCCAGCTCAGTGAAACGAAGATGCAGGGATCCCAGTCATAGCCTGCCAATGTGATCTAGGAAAAGAGAAACAAAAGCCTTTTGCTCAATCAAACCGTGTTGCGCTGGTGGGCAGTCAAACAAATTGAAATCCTGAGCGGTGCAACTTGGCAAAGTTGTTGTTTTAAAGACCGCTGCCACAGACCGTGTTGCCAACTTGAAATTGGTTGATCTATCTACTGTAACTGTTCCTGCCCCAGAGCTCGTTGCCAAGTTAAAATTTGTTGATCGATCTATCTACTGCAACTGTTTCAATCGTTCATTCTACTTGCAAGCATCTATGTATGATGTATGCCACTCACTGACCTGATTCCACGTGGAGGGTGGTGATGCTCTGCTGCATGTGGATGGCAATCACACCACACTCATCCCATTCCACCATAGATGCAATGTGCATCAAATGGTCAGAGGCCACGTCAATGACCCGGTATGTGTGGAACTTCTGCATCCCACTGGCTTGAAGAAACTGAGCCCTCAGTGCGCCCCTCATGTCTTCGCATGCCTGCAGGGTTTCAGGATACAGCCGCTGCCCCTGTGAGTTTGCCGGTGGCACATCTATTTGCCAAAAGTCGGTCTCAAAGTTGGCGCTAGGCCAGGCGTAGGCACTTGCCACAAACCTCAAATCCTTCAACTGCTGCACCACTTTATCAAGAGGATGGGGCTGTTCACTGAGATTGCACAACTCCTCCATGGCCATGTCACACCTCAAAGAAAGCTGGGCAGCCCAATGCTTCCGTTCATCTTCAACGATCTTGCTCAACATCAACGCAAAGTACCCAGACATGTCCGCCCAGGCTGAAAGCAAGAAACTGAGGACAGGCTGAACGGGCCAAAAGGGCTCGCACGTAAGAAAATCCAGAAGAACAACTGGCTGCAGAGGCGATTTAAAATCTTTTAGTCACCACAACACCGCAATCGCAACCTAATTTACTGTTGTCTGTGGTCAGAAGCTTGGCAAAAGCACGGGCTTCCAGCCTGCGTGCTGTGGACATGGAACTCAGCTACCTTTGGTCAAACCTTGTCAATGAATGTCAATGACAGGTCTGAGATGGACATGAAAATGTCAAGATCAAAGAATTTTGACACAATGACAAACTGTTTGCCAACGTGATTGCTGCTGTAACTCAACAACAAATAACGACACTGCAAGTTGAGACCCAGACTGGGAAGAACTGCGCACAGCACCATCCAGTAAGGACACATGAATGACGGTGTGCAGCGCACACCCGCAACTATTGCCGCCCAAACTCGTCAGAAAAAAGAGCTGAAACCACACTGGTTATTAACCATCTGCCTTACTTTTTTGGCATATACATATCACCTGAGACTCATTTTCTCATAGTGTTTCAGGAAGGTTTCCACCAGATCTGAGCAGCGTACTAACTCGTGGGCAGCAAGCGTGGAAGGCTTCGGAAAGGTTGGCCTGAGCCTTCTGAAAGCAACAATGTTCAGCTTCCACCTGGTGACAATTGCAAAACTATAAGCCGTTCAAACATTAGGCAGCCTTTCCTGAGCCTTTGACTCTACGAAATCCTTTGCCTTTACCTACACCCTTGCCGTGACCTTTTGCAACCCTGCTTGTCATCCTCTCAGCGATTCTCAAAGACTCCTCCCATGGAACTCCGTTGGCCCAGGTCTTTGCAGCTGCCGCAAAAAGCATCCTGCTGCGTGCCTTTTGGTTGTACTTCTGAATCACCTTGGCCTTCCCTTTGAGTCGCTCCAGCCTCAAAGAAAATTTAGAGGCAAAAGTCTAAAGGTTTCACATCTCGGTTTCCACGTTTCATGGGGTCGTTTCCACGTCTCATGGGGTCGTCCAAGACCAATGAAACTTTTGGAGCAAAAAAAACATGGTACCAAGAAACACCAAACTGTTCTCCCTTGCTTCAAAAGTCTGCGCCAGTGGGGCATCCGCCAACAGCATGCCTCTGGAAACACGTCGATCCAAAGCACACCTTATGCAGGGATGGCTACACTGAGGACGAAACTTTAATTTACATTGAGTCAAAGAAAAAACCCAATAGAAAGCCACGAACAACATAGCTGGGAAGGAAAGGTTAGTTGTTGGAAGCAAAGAAATTCAATTGAAATCCCAAGCTAAGCCACGCTGATACGTCCAACAACGGCGCTTTTGGTAATGTTCCATGGAGCCACATCTCTAAATGATTGGCAGCTTTGTCCAGCTTGTACAGCGGATCTCTGAGCAGTGGTATATATTTCAAGATATTGTCACGCTGAGCTTCCTTCATCACATTCTTCTCGCTGACAACTGCAGGGGCCAAGCTCAGTTTCAATAAGAATATATACACATTGACATGTCAATGCCAAAGTTCTGAACAGAATTTCCCATTCAAGTCAGGCTACAAGTTGCTAATTTCAAAACAACCGGGCCTATTGGCACACCGCTGGGCAACAAGCCTGCAGCCAGTTTCTGAGGGTAGTACAACAATGTCCTGCTGTATCCTGCAGAATGCATCCATCGCTTCGTCCTCAGCCCATCGCCACTCAAGCTAGCGGCTAGCACCACTATATAATGAGTTGTAGGCAGAAAGAGATTGAAGGTCATCACAATATAAAACATGATTCAAGGAGCCTCAGAATGACATCATCCGCACCTTCTTCCCCAGGTTTCAGCTTCCAGAAGGCGTCAGAAATTTCGCCAGGGCTCAAACCTAGAATCTAGAATGCTGAAGTACGCACATCAAGCCCTGACCGAATCAATGATATTACTACAACAAATCAAAACAAAATTCATATGAAACAAAAACTGCTCACTTCCAACCGGGTGAAATTACAATCAACTAAAAACTGGATGAACCTGTCCAACATCGGAAAGCTTAGCAGCCGCAATGACAACGTCTCTGGAACAAGAACTCGTGCGGTGCCCCTGGTCCTCCGATACCTCGAAGATGCACCGGAACTGCTTGTGCCAAAAAACCTTTCCTTGGCAAGGTCAACATGAATGCAGCCATAAAAGTCAAACGCGCCTCTGTAGTATGAACACATGTGAACATGTATGAACATAGAACCATAGAAAATATATTCATACGATACTCCAAAGTAAAACAAAAAACTCTCAATACCCCAACAAGAGACCAATCCCGGGTCTGATCAACTTTCACGCAGTAGCGATTGGACACAGGTTCGTGTGGGAAGGAGGCTTCATTGAGGAATTGTTGGATCACTCGTTGGAAATCATCAGGTGTTTGACATGAATGCCCGTGCCTTACTAGAAAACTGGCAAGGCGTCCAAATGTTTGGTCAATGTCCTCGTGGGAGTGCCCTGAGCGGAGGCTGGATAACACCGCCTCCTTGATAGTACCTTAGATGTCCAGGTGTGTGTATGTCGTGCGTGTGTGTGCGCGCGTGTATTTGTGCGTGTGTGTGAGCGCGCCACCAATCAAATAAAAGAGGACCCTTTGAAAAGCTCTGACGTTAACACTTTTGGAAAAAAAAATAGCCACTGGCATGACGTATAGTTCAGAACTAAACGAATGTTTACCAAAGGTTCCTTTCGACACAAGGCTTGCAAGGAAGGCAGTGACCACGTTATTTTTTATTTCGCGTGGCGTGTTGTCGCATTGAACACGCACACTCATTTCAGATAGGCATTCGCCCTGTTCTTGCAGCTTTGTCAACGCGAAAGCCAAAAGCTCCGTGTGGGTCGATGCGTCTTTAGGGATGTCTGCCTCTGACACAGCAAAAATAATTGCGCGTCCATGAACCAATATTCCAACAATGTGTGCTTTTGGACGGGCAAACTGATGGAACTCCTTCGATTTGAGGCAACGATGCCGGGGATATGCAAATTTTGCTTGATCCATACCGTCACAAATTAATGTGACGGTAGATCCACCAGCACGCGACAACCCTCTCACCGCCCAATATTGCAGGCGATCTTGGTACTGTGAGTCCAGGTGGGCATGGTACTCATCCATCTGCTTCTGTCTCGCTAGAAGGTGGTGACCAAGAGATCGGATCAGGAATTTGTGTCTGACACAGGTGGCGCATTCTGGGTGTTGCCTTTCTGCGCGGAACTTCATAAAGTAAAAGTCCTGCAACCACACCTGGGATAATGGGGTAAAGCTGGGCTAAAGATTACGAACTGCCACCTGTCAGATAAAGGGTTAGCGATGAAATTCTTAGAGGAACATGCAGCGGAGCCTGGGCGCGAAACGCAAATTTGCTGAATCTAAGCCTAGTCTCTCTCCAAAAAGTGGTAAAGGAAGCACAATTTGACCCAGCGTGTCTGTGTTTATATTGTTCCCAATAATCTTTGATCTGTCCAGGTGGAAGCCACCTTTCCTCGTACAAACCTCCTGTGTCTGGCCTTCTAGCCAAATTCATTTTTATTGACCGTTTCATCTTCCGGGTTTTTTTCTTCTTGGATTTTGAAACTTGGTTTGAACAATCACCAGAACCAGGATCCATCGTCAAACCTTTGACCAATTGATCCGCGTACGGGTCCGTTTCATCTTTGTCCTCGTCGATGGCAAACATTGTGGTGTCAACATCCCATGTTTCGTCTCTGAAATCTGGGAGTGTTTCAGCTATGCTGTGGTAAATTTGCATCAGAAAGGATGACACAGACCCACGCGTTTCAGAGTTTGTTGCTGATTTGGGTTTAGTCAAATACCGAAGGTCAGCTGGGGGAGCGTGTGCATCATTGATGACGGCAGCCTTGAGCTTGTTGAAACGTCGAGAACCTTTAGAACTGCATTGTAACTGGTAAACAGTAAACTTCATGACCCCATTCGACTCAATGACAAAAAAAGGACTAGGCATTAAATGAAAATCATAAATTGCGAGTTACCCAGACCATGCAAAATTTTCCACGACTTCAAGCACACATCGTGGTCCAAGAATGTCCAGCGCCCAGAATCTTTCTGTATTTCATCACGGATTCGCTCGAAAACCTGGGCACGGCAAGATTTTGAGTTTGAAACAACAAACAAACGGTTCAGTCACCAAATAATCAAACTTGAGGGCACAAGAAACAAACCACGCAGCCGTACTTCGGCAGGCCAAAAAACAAATCAACACCAAGCAACAATTCTGTCTTGATCAAGTTTGTGAAACCCATGCCACTCAGTTCTAAACTCTTGAAACCGTTTGAATTCCTCTTTGGGGGTGAACTGAAGGTAGCAGTTTGTTCTTTTGCATGCACACTTGGGTCTTGCCAAAATGGCCCGCAATCGAACCTCACTGTCTTGAGGCAAGGGTGCGGTCTGGAAGTCCTTAGCCTTGGCCCTCTTGGCACGCCGAGCTGGCTGGGCAGGTGGATCAGGCGGGTCACTTGCGTCACTCAAATCATCGATGGGTGGCAAAACCCAATGATCATCCATGGGAGAACAGCTGAAAGTTTGCTATACAAAATTTTGCTTACAGTTTTCGATCCATTAGAAATTAAATTCTACATGCTGAAAATGGGAAAAATATATGATGATTCAGACCTGAGTAGCACCACTTCAAAACTGAAGTCACAATGCCTGCTACTTGGTATATACTTGGGTTTGCTGACTGACCCTAGCACAGCAAACATACTGACAAAACTTGCAGTCTTCCTTGGGGCAGGTGCAACGCGCGGCCGAAAGATTGGTTCACCATGTCCGACACACAAACAATGAATGACGTTCGAAAATGGCGAATCCACCAAAAAAAAAGTGGTTTCAGGTAGTCAAGAATTCTCCAATCAACTTGCAACTAGTTGTCAGCCACCCAAAACCAAAACAGTACAAACAGAACAGCTAACTACATCGTCATCCAAAAAGTGGAGCTGCGACATGAACGGATCAAGCTCTCAAAGTTCGGAATTTATAGCCCAAGTGAGAACTGCCCCCAGGAAACAGCATCCCCTTGGAATCCTAGCCGTAAGTTGTAAATAAGCGGCAATAACATGCAGCAAAAATTTCATGGGGGCTATTTTACACCTAGTACACAAAAAAATGTTATGGCTATATTACTTTTTTCTCTGATGCATGGGAGCCACCAGGTGTACATTTTTCAGTTTTGCATCAGCTGCAAACTTGATGCGCTTGGCAAGCTGCGGCAAGCTTAATATTATATATGAAAGCCACAGAGCGGCAAGGCTGAAACCTGCTAGCTGGGTTTAACAGCATGGTAGCAGACCAGCTAAATTTGGCAACGGTCAGTTGCAAGCTTGATGCAGCTCAGTAAGTTACTATGAAAAGCGACACAACAGCAATGCTGTGAAAATATGCATGCTGCTGGGGGTTGCAGAATGAGTAGTGGAGCAGCTAAATATTGGGAACCCCATTCAATTTGGGAACCCCATTCAAAAGAAATATCTTTATATATTATACCATGAGTTAACAATGTATATATAGTACATCTATATCTATATAAAAATGTTTGTATACAAAACTATATGTATATATAACTATGAATATACAACTATCTTTAAATAACTATTATTTGAAACTTTTGTATACATATATATATATAACTAAATCGTATGTAAATATAATGACAGGTGTAAAACCTGCAGCGGACTTTTGGGCTCTGTCAGCTAGCTACCTCCTTGAAAAAGGGCTGCGGTAGTGAAACAAACAACATCCTAACCATGTTAATTAGTGAAACATACTACATAGGAACCCTTACAAGT
>Ga0126342_10019262_pt1 | contig 11612 bp, 7 predicted proteins | sample Cyp1metagenome_FD_92528 | JGI IMG/M metagenome (GOLD analysis project Ga0126342, IMG submission 92528) | Coral microbial communities from Lord Howe Island, Old Settlement Bay, Australia - Cyphastrea 1 metagenome | ecosystem: Host-associated > Invertebrates > Cnidaria > Coral ... | reverse complement strand
GTTCTTGTTCTTGTTCTGGCTGCTGGCTCCTGGCTGCTGACTACTGGCTGCCTGTTGCCTGCTTACTGGATGCTGGCTAGCTGGCTGCTGCTGTTGTTGTTGTTGTTCTTGTTGTTGCGCTGGCTCCTGGCTCCTGGCTGCTGACTACTGGCTGCCTGTTGCCTGCTTACTGGATGCTGGCTAGCTGGCTGCTGGCTCCTGGCTGCTGCTTACTGGCTGCTGGCTAGCTGGCTGCTGGCTCCTGGCTGCTGCTTACTAACTGCTGGCTAGCTGGCTGCTGGCTGCTGTGTCCTGGCTGCTGCTTACTAACTGCTGGCTAGCTGGCTGCTGGCTCCTGGCTGCTGTGTCAGAAACTCTTCTTCCCTTACGCGCTCCCCCTTGCGTCTGCCGGGGTCGGCGGATATTGAGGATTATCATAATCTGCTGTTTGAATCTCTATCAACAACGCAGCATGGGATATGTGGCTCAAATGAAAATTTGTTATGGAGATGTGATGGGATATTATTGGATAAGCACTGGAATTCTCTTTTTTTTCTGGGATTCTATTGAGTTATATCTATCGATGGTATATATCCCTATTTTAAATCACCATCGTATCCATCCACTATATTCCACTATGTATGTATGCACGCATATATATATAATATGTGCGCCTGGGTAAATTATAGCGACCCCACTTGACCTCACCAGTTCGATGGGAATTGGATTGGGGAAATCATACCAACAAATGGTCGAAGAATCAAGAATTTTAAGGACACATATTAGTTTTTGCCAGTAATGACAAGTTTATCATCTTTACCATTCAATCAACAGGAATACTGCACGATGTATCTAGATTTTTGCATCAGTAAAGAGATGGCTGGTTCTTTCGAACCTGCTTGGGACTAGGGTGTTTTGACTTTAATCGCCAATCATCAGTTGTTTTCCGTTGGGGGTGAACCAATCCATTCAGAAAACATCTATAGATCATCTATAGTATTCCATGTTCTTTCATTGAAACCAAAACTCCCGTCTCTCCCCAAAAAGATTTGTTTTAACAGATAATACTGCTCTGTCCAAGAATTGAGCGATATCCGTATGGCTGTATGGCCCATTGTACTGGGGAAAATAGATGAAACTATGATCTTCATGGGTTTCTTAAGAATTTTCCCAGTCGCTCCCAGCCGCGGGTACCACGCTTTCCGCCCAGGACATGGCGGGTTTCTTCGGTCTCATCGCTGTGGCAGTGATCCGTCGACATGCCTTGCCACTGGGCAGTAATGTAGTGGAGATATAAGCAATACATATGCTGACTTAATGGGACATCCTGGGGATATCATGGGGATATTACTGGTATATCCTGGGGACATAACAAAAGCAATGATTTAGTATGATCTAATCGGATAATATTCTATTTCATGAATTTAAGAATGATTTCATGAAATTTACTAGGGTCTTATAACGACTTAACAGCACCATCCAGTATATGAATGTATATGATATATAGTAATCCCAAAAGAAAACAAAATAAACAAAAAATATAGATAGACTTGGATCGATTCTAGTTCTGAAATACTTCTATTTGGTAAATTCAACCATTGCTATCTTTTGTTTGGAACTGCCTGCCATACACATATGTTTACGTATTACCTGTGTATATATGGTCACATTTTATAGACATACGTTTGGCATAGATGTAATGTATATCTACCTAATCGAATCTATATCATCTAATCTAACCTGACCGGACCTAAGTCTAATCTAATCAGGCCTATCCAACCTGATTTCATCTCGTTTTATCCTATTGGCCTATATTTTCGTATCCTACCATATCCATTCCATCTATTCATCCATCCAGTAGAGATAGCAAGGTCCACGCTGCTGGTGCTGGGAGCTTTACCTTGGGTCATTCGCGAAGAGCTGCCCTTCAAGGCAAGTCGGAACTGCCATAGCTGCCGTGGCAGGATTTTAAGCACCCCAAATTGGTAAAATGGTGGATTAGTGCGATTATAAAGGGATTTCACTGTAAGGATTTAAGTGTCATGCTACTTAATAAGTGGCTTATTTCAGCTGAATTTAGTTCGTGGGATAAGTAGGGTAAATCTATGTTTTACTGGGGTAAACAAACCTACTTACTGAGTAGGATGAACCACCAAGCATGTTTATGGATGTTGCATGTATACATGTACAATGTACACATGTATATGTATACATTATAAATATGTATATAATATGTATATGTATGTAATATGTATATGTATATAATATGTATATGTACATAATATCTGGAACCAAAATGATATTATCCTGAGGGTTTTGAAGTTCTGACCCATACAACTGGGTTTAATTTCCATTCCAGTGGTCATAGTGGGCTCCAGTCATGGGTAATTATAATCAATACATAATGTTTATTCTGTCAAAAAAAAAGTAGTAATGGATGTATATATGATTATATAATATGTGTATAGACATATATTATAGGTCAAACTTATTTGAGTCTCCACAGTTCACATAAGTCATGGTTGTGTTTCAACCACTTTTACCGTAATATGACTTAATGATCAATTCCATTTCGTGCTTTAGAGATGCTTTAAATCTCGCTACCTGGTCGCGATTTCGAGATCGGGTCAACTTTCAGACTGCCAGGAATCAGAACAACGTCATGCACATACCAAATGGTCGCAAGCTTAGAACCGGGTCTGCACCACATATGTCACTTCCGTTCACTACCAACTGACCAGTTGACTCATCGTTGTTTTTTTCATGGGATTTGCTACAAATTGTGTATGTAGAAGTTTCGCTGGGAATGTCCGAGGTTTTTTGGGGATCAAAGTGTGTTTTTTTTGACATCTGATATATGGCCAGTCGATTACTGTAATAAATTTCTACAACAGGCTGTCTAGATTAATGTTCGGTTCACTAACGTTTGTCTGAAAATAAGATACCCTAAAGCATCAGGGTTTGTCATTGTTTTTGTTGTCCATTGGTCCATGGTAATTCGTCATTTGCATCATTTTTTTCTTTTCTACGACAGCCCCAGAACCAAGGAAATCCACATTTTCCAAAGCAACCCATGTTGCCACCACCATTTGGACTGTTTATAGCTAGTATAGATATTTGCACTGTGACCATTTGGTTTTTGATAACATGTCTACATATTTTAATTTTTGGTAATCCACATGTATTTGTTTAACAACAAATAATCCACTATTTGATTTGGACATGTCCAAATATGGTATTTCACTACGTTATTTTGATAATCTCTTGTCTTTTGTCTATCGCGGAGAACATGACGCCTTTTGGATCCGCTTCTTTTGTCAGGCAAACCATGGTCAAGCCATATCACAGATGGACATGAGCTGTGATAGTTCCATGATGTTCCATGACATAATCCATCATAGACTCATAGACTCGCTGTTTTATGCCAATTTTATATAACGTCAAGATAACCTCTATCTAATTGTGTCATGTCTCTGTGTTTTTCTTAAAAGTGAGTATCCCCATATTATTTGATGATGATCATCACCGTTTTGTTTTCCAATTATCTGGGTATATACCCTGTTATTAGTGTTGTTATTTCCTTTGTATTCCAATTTTTCGTAATAAAAATTCCATCCACCTTTTTGTTATTCCCATAACGTTCCCTTTGTATTTCCATTTTTCCTAGTTATAAGTGTCCATCAAAATTATTGTTAAACCATGTTAAACACTATTTCAGGATCAAATCCAAAGCACCAGCGCCAATGGCGTGCGACATCCATGGCTTCGCAACAAACACGCAAGAATTGGCATTGGGCTGTGCTGTGATGCTTGGCTGGTCGGAAAAGGATGGAACAAGAACAATAATGATTGAACAAACATGAAGACGATATGATGAAATATTTGGAGCAGATGTGTGACTCTCTGTGCAAACGATTGTGAATGAGCAATAATCTCAGGTAGGAGACATGTTTCTGGATATCCAAAAAGGAGGATTCTTGGAGATCCCAGCAACAAATCCGAGCCAATAAAGAACAAACATGACAAATGGAACGTTTGCCTTAATATTGGAGCAGCCTCTTGAGTCTGGTTTCTTTGTGTTTGTGATGCCAAAATTTGAGTAATACCTCAATATATTTCTGGATTTGATATGTAGTTTTGCAACCTTTGACTTGAATCAAGTTTCGGTTCCAAGGTTTCAACACCTCCAAACATGTGCGCCCAATTTGAGGTGTTCTGACAGGTACCTTGGCATATGTTTCAGCATCTTGTTTTTGCCGAACCCTTGGTGAGGAGTTTATTTGTTTTTTAGTGTATTTGAGAGCCAATAATATGAGAATGTAGGTAATACGTGTATATATATATATAGAGAGAGAGAGAGTTCTGATGAAGTTACCTGTTGTAAAGAGCGATCACGTGAAATCCCTACCATTGGTTGCCTTGTCAACAAGTCAGGCAAGCAATGATCGTTCTTACATAATGGCTACGCCGTACTACACCATCCAAAAAAGGGGTAGTTGCGTTCCTATTGCATGATATTTATGTAAGAAACCTCTATTTAAGTTCATTAAATAAGAACAACCTTAAAGTTGTCATTTGTTGGTATACAATTAAGCCAAATGGTTGCCCATGGTTGTCATCACACCTGGGTCACCTGGGTACCAGTCAAAATGCAAGGTATGGGACCACACACGATCCATACCCCCGATCCATAACTTGATCCATACCTATGATACTGCGTGATCCATACCCTTGATCCATACCCTGATCTATACCCCTGATCCATGCCCCAGTTTTTTGTGATGATATGTTTTTGTTTTCCCTGGTGATACCCCATGACATCCAGGTATATTTCATGACGCCTCCAAATTTTCTTGGTCCAAATCCAAAAAATGTTGGTAAACACGTTACCCCCCAGATTTATCCCCGGTTAAATCCACATTATTCATCATTAAATCGCTATAGACTATAGCGATTCAACCATGAAAAATGTGGATTTAACCGGGCTATAGAGTGCTGGGTTTTGCTTCCAAACGTTGTGAGGTGAACGCGAAGGTTTTGGATCCTGGAACGGTCTCGGCACACGTCCGTCATGGCTTTAAGTTTCGGGAGGCGAAGATTTTCGATTTTAAGGCCATAGATCCTTGGTAGCGAGGAAAAAGTGACATTATTTTCAGAGAGTTTGAGTGTTATTTTTGTATACTTTTGTTGGAACGAGCTTAGACATTTTGGGATTTTTATAATGGGATATTCTTGAAATGTAACTGCAAGGGCTTTTACTAAATCACTAAGTTGCTTTGGTTCCGTGGGTCCCTCCTCGTGAAGGATCTGTCAAGAAACAGGGTACGTGGATTGACCTGGTGTAGTGTTTTTTATATGGGGGGGTTCCATAAATGGTGGTATTCCCAATAGCTGGATGGTTTATTTCATGGAGCATCCTATAAAATCTTTTTTAAATGGATGATTTCGGGGGACCACCATTTTTAGGACACCTCCATATTCAATTATGACGTACATCATAGGGATAATCTCCCATAAAACCTGCTTGCCGGTTCATCCCACGGATCGTAAGTAGGTGATATCCCTGGATTTCACTGCGATGAACGAACCTACTAAGACTTACCGTTCATGGCATTAAACCCCAAGTCAAAGCTGGAATCTGGGATAGTTGTATAATTGTGGCAAGAGCCCCGGGGTTTGGAGACTTGAAAAAATATGTTGGCTTATGCAAATCTTCCATATGCAAGGATATCCAAAACTCTCATGACTCTTATGTTTAAATGATATCCTGTCACATGCTATCTGTTGTGGGCCTAGAAATGCAATCGATCAGCCACTGCTGGGGCAGTGCGTCTGTTCTGATGGAAGCTGCGAGTGACCATAGTAAAGATTCACAGTACCAACATTGTTTTGGACCAAAGGAGGCCAAATTTGGAACAACTAAAAACCATTGATACATGTATAGTTAACACATATCTGTCCTGGTTTGGAGTGAACTTAATGTTTCTAAAGGAATATTTTTTCAGGATGCACAAGTCATCACAACTCCCCGCAAGACATCAACTATGGCTTCTGAAGTTGGTAAGCAAAAGGCTCCACGGCCTCCATGGCGCATCATAGCCAGCACGAAGCGTTCAGCCACCTGTCCTGGGCCAGGACTATGTCGAGCAGATGGATGCGCTCTGCGCGGGAAATCAGACGCTCCGAGTCCTTTACAAAGAAGTGGCGGAAAGCAAAACCAGTGGCTGGGCTGAACCGCAAGGTGGAACTTGTTGTCTTTTCAGATGATGTCCCCTTGTTCTCCTAGTGTTGTTGAATGTGTGTGTGTGTCAGTGCCCTTGACTTAATTTTGTGTTGCTCCTGCTGCTATTCACTTGAGTAGGAGCATGATCTTAGTTGAAGGGAGTTGACCAGCTATCAGTGCGCCTTTCGAAAGTTCAAGAAACAGACCCAGTAGGCTTCACTTTGTATTGGTGGAGCAAGTGATTCACATCCCAAGAACCCGTGGACACAAAATGAAAACATGCGAAAGCAACGTTGTTACTCTATAGAAGTCAGGAATCAGGATACTATGTTTTGCATGCAGCGAGTACTTGGATGATAAGCTACATTGCAGCTACATCTTAAGTTGCAATCATCCAGGCTGCTTGTTTGTTAAACTTGGGTTTGACATGGTTTGAGAGGGTACCCAAACATATGATGGCTGACTACAATAAATACTTGGTGGTAGAAGCAATTTATATTTATATATTTGGTGGTATGTAGTATACCAATATGTATATTTGGTGGTGTTTGACAGGGGCAGGAGTGTAGCAGTGCCTTGATCCATCTTGATCTCAGGTTTCAGCTTTCCCCGCGAAGCCTATGCGAAGAGAGCGGTCTTCCTATCCACGGAGGATCCGCTGGTTGTGGTGGAGGCAGCACGGTGAGCTGCACACATCAAGTAAAATCCAGTAATATGATCAAGTCATATCAATTTATTGACAACTGATTCACATTAATTTGGATATGAATAAAGACTACGGCTGATTACTGTATACTACAAACGAATCTACGATGACAACTGATTCCTATCCACATCGAGAACAACCCATGGTGATTTTTTTGGGACTTGGGAGCCATTTTGGCTCAGCCATTTTGGCTCGGTTTCTGATTTTGGCTCCATGTCGCTTCGTACCTTCATATCCTGCACCGTTGTTTCTGCGGTCTCCGTGGTGGCTGATGATGCGACCTCCTGCTTGCAGGTGGATTCTCCGGTGTTTTTTTTGCGGCTTGCTGAGGGCCTTCTTGTGAAAAAAAATCACCTGGTAGCCAATGGAACTCCCAAAGGAATTTAACCAAAATATCTCTGCACATTTGTGGGTTCTTGATTTTTGTAAATGTATGTTTGCAGGTGCTTATTCTTTGGATGGACAAACCAGTGGGTGCCTTCCACTGATTTGTATCTGAGAAATGCATTTTAGATCAAAGACAGACAGCAGCATGCCACGCAAAAGGAATGAGGTGGCTGGCATAAGTAGGAATTTTTGAAAGGTAGCTTGCTGACTGCTTTCACCATTCTTTAGATTCTGGTGTTTTTTAAAGGTTCGTGTGGGATTTTGTTTGGCTTTTATGGGGTTTGCTTAGGTTTTATTGAAATCTGTCTTGCGGTTTTGCATTTTTTTGGACTTTGGGTGGGATTTTTTTAGGGATTTTGTGGGGCCCCTATTGGTTTAAACTGCTTGGGCTTGCTTTGGTTTGGCCCATTTTTGGGAATGTGGTGGGATTTGTTCAGGTTGTTGTGGGGGTTGTTTCGCATTTAGCGGGATCTGTTTAGGTTTTGGTGGGGCTGGCAATTGCGGGCATGATGGATTTGGCTACTGATTGTGAGTGAAAGGCCATAGATTTTTGGAATGGCAAAAGACATGTACGAAATTTTATTGTGCTTTATTTGATAAGCCACAGGGGTTTCCTGGGAACCTTTCGGGATTGAGTGGGTTTGAATGGGGGTTCAGTAGGGATCCTGGTGTTTGTGTAGGGTTTCTGTATGTTTCTGTGGTGTTTTCAGGGGTTTGTGCGGGAAATCCATGGGCCTAAGAAAATCAATAAGATCTTTAACAGCTTAGCCCCATAAACCACTGTATGACGCGACCTCGTGCTTGCTTCAGATGGATTCTTCGCAAGCTACGTCATCTTCATTGCACTCCTTTTCTCCGTCAGGAAAACATGCAGTTTTCTACAATTTGTATGTGGGCACACACGACAACATATGGAAAGTTTCAGAGATCGCTCGCGAACAATTATCGCTTGTGGACCCTCAACGGCACCAGCTTTATATTTTTTCGATTGGAGTTGTGAAAGATCCATGGACCATGTCCATTGACGACCTGCAAATCGTCAAAGAGGGCGTCTTCGTTCATTTGCCAGATGGCCAAGAAAGTTCAACTCTACAAGAGCTTTGGTCTTATTGCAGCTCCAATAGTACGCTTTCCTCCGAGGTGGTTGTGTATCTACATTCCAAGGGATCCTACCATGACAAACCTGCCCAAGCTGGATGGCGGCAGTATCTTCAAGCCGGTGCTCTTTCAGAGGAGTGCAGGCTGATGCCCAACTCATGCGACACATGCGGTTCAAGAATGTCTCCGCTTCCGTTTCCACATTTTCCTGGCAATATGTGGGCTGCTCGTTGCGACTATATTTCCAGATTGATACAGCCCAAGCTGTTTGAAAGTGCGATGGACCTGGTTTTTGAAGAAAGTGACAGTGGGTCAGATGATCGTTGCCCACCAGCAGGTGGAGAGGCAGACAACTGCTACGGAATAGGAAGGTTTTCCAGCGAACACTGGGTCTTGTCACATCCGGACGCACGTCCGTGTGACTTGGATAGCAACCCCAAATATGCATGGGGTAAGCCTTCACGGGCGGGATTGGAGGCTATGAGGAGCTTTCTGCAAAAAGGGGACGAAGTGAAGCTGCTCCAGCCAGCTCCGCGGTCCCACATGTCAGACTATCGCACGCATCACGATTGTCCGACCTGCGGGGAGGACGTTTCTACGCGGATAGACGGCTACAGAATTTTGTACAAAAAAAACCACCTGCCAGCTGGTGGGGTTGGAAGTTCTTCAAAAAAGAACCACCTGCGAGCTGGTGGGGTCGGAGGTTCTTCGGGTCTTTGCTTTGATGCCAAAGGATCTCTGAGATTGGCTGCAAAAAAGGGCAAAGCAACGAATCAATGCTGGCAAAGCTCAGGTGATCAGCTTAACCATCAGACTCATCAGACTTCACTCAATTGATCTTGAATGTCTACTTATTATATGTGCCGTCATGTTGATCATGTTGCTTTCACATCAGACAAAGTGCTTTCTCCCATGTGTATATATAATGTTGGCTACCGATTAGTGCGATGGACCTCTATTGTGGAAAGTTTTTCAAAAAATAATTGACTATCCTGAAGATGGTGGGGGTGGGGCTCTTTTGTGGAAAGTTTTTTCTCAGATCATTTTTCATAGTTTTATCAGATTTTGTTTCAGTTGTTTTCCATATTTTTACTTTTTTTTATATTTTTTTCAAACAATTAGATGCCTTATTAAATCCTTATTAAAAAACAGCACCCAAACAATTTTTCAAGGGGGTACACCATGAGTGGCCCAGATCCTCAATAATATAATTGCTTGGATGGCACCCTATTGTGCACAACAACTATTGGAGTGACAAATATGAGCAAAAACCCTTTCCCCACCTTTCTTTGAGTAACGCTGGCCCATGTACTTTAGACACACATATTTATGTTAAAGCTTTAAAATGCAAGGTTTTCCAAATAATTAAATGGCTTATTAAACCCTTATTTTTTTAAAAAAAAAACAACACCCAAACAATTTTTCAAGGGGGTACACCATGAGTGGCCCAGATCCTCAATAATATACTTGCTTGGATGGCACCCTATTGTGCACAACAACTGTTGGGAGTGACAAATATGAGCAAAAACCCTTTCCCCACCTTTCTTTGAGTAACTCTGGCCCATGTACTTTAGACACCCATATTTATGTTAAAGCTTTAAAAATGCAAGGTTTTCCAAATAATTAAATGGCTTATTAAACCCTTTCAAAAAAAAACAGCACCCAAACAATTTTTCAAGGGGGTACCCCATGAGTGGCCCAGATCCTCAATAATATAATTGCTTGGATGGTACCCTATTGTGCACAACAACTCTTGGGAGTGAAAAAAGAGCAGAAACCATGTTCCTATGCTATTTCCATGTTATATCTATGATCTTTCTATGGGATTTCTGTTGGGTTCCTATGGGATCCCCATGATATTTCTGTGATACTTCTACTATATTTCTATGAGATTCCTATGGGATTTTAACATGATTTCTATGGTACTTCTATGATATTTCTAGAGGATTTCTTTTGGAATTCACTGGGTTTTTCATGAGGTTTCTTTGGAATTTCTATGGTGGTTCTATGATATGTCTATGGGACTTCTATTGGATTCCTATGAGATTTCCATGGTATTTCTATGATTTTCCTTTGGGACTACTATTGGATTTCTATGGGAGGTCGATGGTATTTCTATGGGATTCCTATGGGGTTTCAAAAGTATGTCTATGGAATGTCCATTGGATTCCTATAGGATTCCCATGATGTTTCTATGATATTTCTAGATATTTCTAGAGGATTTCTATGGTATTTCTAAAGGGATGCTATGCGAATTCTATGGTATTCGTATGGGATTTCCATTGGATTTCTATATGATTTCTTTGGTATGTCTATGATGTTTTTATGGGGTTTCGTTGGGATTACTATGGGATTCCTATAGCATTCCTGTGGGAGTTCCATGATGTTTCTATGATATTCCTATAGCATTACTGTGGGATTCCTGAGGGGATTCTATGGGATTCTTATGGGATTTCTTTGTGGTTCCTATGGGATTTGCATGATATATCTATGATATGTCTATGGGATTACTATGGGATGTCAATTGAAAGTAAGTTGAAATCAACTGAAAGTAAATTGAAAATCAATTAAAAGGAAACTGAAAATCAATTGAAATCAATTCAAAAAAATGAAAGTAAATTTTAAATGAATTGAAAAATTATTGAAAGTAAACTGAAAGTAAATTGAAATCAACTGAAATCAATTAAAATCAATTGAACGTAAATTGAAAGCAAATTGAAATCCATCGAAATCAATTGAAAATCAATGGAAAGTAAATTGAAATCAATTGAAAGCAAATTGAATCCTTACTTAAGTTGACTATCCTAAAACAAGTTGAGGGGAGGTCGTCAAAAATGGTCGATTATTGAGTAGCCGTTTGGTTGGGCGGGGGGGCCCTACACTAGTCAGTAGCCAATATTAATTATATATATGCCAGTAGTACCCGTACGAGGCAGGGCGGAAGTTGCCTTAGGGATATACTATAAGACCTTTCTCATCTATAGAACTTGCATGCGCCGTGCGCCAGCCAGGCCTGTGCGCATGTGCTTTGTGCGAAGCTGTTGCAGTGTTGTTGTCCAAGAACATGACCTGCGCGCGACCCCGGTGCAATGCAACGCCAAGCGAAGACTTTCCTGACACTTCACACTGCACTCTTCACACCCTGCACTTCGCACTTCACACTTGCACTTCGCACTCGACACTTCATCTCACCTCAAATCACGTGAGCTCTTCTCACCT
>Ga0126342_10019261_pt1:0-10000 | contig 11612 bp, 2 predicted proteins | sample Cyp1metagenome_FD_92528 | JGI IMG/M metagenome (GOLD analysis project Ga0126342, IMG submission 92528) | Coral microbial communities from Lord Howe Island, Old Settlement Bay, Australia - Cyphastrea 1 metagenome | ecosystem: Host-associated > Invertebrates > Cnidaria > Coral ... | reverse complement strand
ATGTGATGGGTATTTTTACGAATAGAATATACTGGCTGGTGGTTTCAAATATGTGCAGTCGGTTCAACATGCTCTAACCATAGTTGAAGCCACCATGTCTAGAATTGTCTAGACATGATACGATCCTGTAACCACCATGTCTACCATCCAGTAAACATACAAAACGATGTGCTTTCTCCCACCATTTGCAGATCATTCTCCGAGGAAAGCGAAACCCTGATTTCCCATGGGATTGTCCGCATCGATCAATGAGAAAAAACCCTGATGATTTCGATGGTAACATTGGGTTGACTTTACTGTATAATACTATATGGTAATATATTACTGTATTATACAGTATTATATTGTTTGTTAACATAGTTATTATACCGTGATCACAGTTATAATACTATAAAAGTCTGTTGAGAGGCTCTTCGAAGCCCATCGAAAGCCTGCCCTTGGCGCATGAAGGCGCCGACTTTGTCCGGAGAGATTCTGATAGCCGGAACAACCCCCCAAAAGATCCCAAGTGATTTAGGCATTTCATATAGGATGTTACTCTTCGAAAATGGGTTAAGATAAAGACGTTTTAGCTCACGTGTTTGCTGATAGCGATACAATAGAAAGTACAGGTAAATTATGGTTGCTGAACATGTTGATCTTTACGTACAGACATAGCATGGCCTAACATCACATTACATCGCATCGCTACATCATGTTTGGATGCTGCAGATTGTTACTTGGGCGTGGTTATGCGATACTTCTTTGAGATCGCAAGCAGCAAACTTACAGAGATCCGGAGAATCGCAAGCAGCACGTCGAGGCCAGTTGCATAACGAGGCGAAACATGGGATGCCTGACAGGTTTCTTCAGATCAGCAAACCATGTAGCCTCCACAGGGACGTAGCCTCTCATGTAACAAGTAGGTTTGATGCAATTTTGCGAAGCTAAACCCAACCTCCAAATGATCCTTTTTCTGTGATCTATGCTTGGAGCAGGAAAGCATCCGTATCGTTGGCGTACGCTTTTTAAACCATGTTAGTCATTAACCTTGTCTGGTAGGTTGATGGTCGAATGTTTCGCTATAGATGTGACGGTAGATTATCCAGCTAAACATTGAGTTGTTGAATTATTATTTCAAGTTATATATCTACTGGAAGATTGGCCATGTTGACAAATACCCTCATAGCTTCCAGTGCCTGAGTTCACCCTGGCTCAGGCGCAATTTGGTCTCTTGCTTGGCCAGCCCCTGAGACTCTGCTGGGTCAGTGCAGGAGAAGTTCTAGGTAAAACTGAGTGCGTTCGAAAAGCGTTTGGACAGGCAAATCTGGAAAAATGATCTTCCAAGCGGGGGATTGAATTTGAATCCTTCAATCCTTCAATATATTCAAGACTTGAATCTGTATATTGTATATATTACATATATATAAATATATATATATATACAATTATATATATATATTATAGACATTAATATTTCAATCCCCAACAAATTCGAGTTTCCCAGCCTTTTTTCTCTGGGGGATGCATCAACGATTCAAGGCATCCCTTGGGTCACCTTCTGGTGAGCGGATCCAACGTCCGGGGGCCTGGATGGTCATTTTTTCATGGGAATCCAAGGGGGTTTTGTGGCTTTTGATATGGGTTAATAATGTGAAAGATTGGGATTTATTGGGATTAATTGGGATTAATTGGGATCAATGGATATTAATAAGACTTACACATATAAAATCGTATATATACAGTATATATATATATATTTCATTCATATTCATTCCCATTACAGTAAATCATTAATGTGGGATTCACCCAATGCCATCAACGATCCCCAAAATCACCATATATACTGTAAATGGCTTGTATAAACCATCCCCAGCCGTGGTAGGTTTATGGCAGCCAGGGTTGGTTGTCCACGTTCATGGGAATCCAACAATATGTGGGGTTTTTCTGATTTTATTTGGGTTGAATCGGACTTGATTCATGGGCTATCACCTGACCATATTTGACCTATAGTTATCCTGTAATCAAACGTAGCTGGCTAAGAAATCCCCTGCAAATGGAAGTTTATAGCTGCATGGGAAAGTCATTTGTAAATCACCATTTCCGGGGCCATGTTGGATTACTGGAGGGTAGGTGGTATGGTTCATCCAGTCATCCATCCCGTGCCATGGGAATCCCAAAAAAACTGTGGTAAATCCGATTCCGTGAGCCTACCATGGCTATTTTGGGGATGATTGACTACTGAGTTTACCACATGAAGGTGTCGGCCAACAGGCCTTGGGGGATGGTCATCAATCCATGACAAAAGGGATTCGTATACAGGATAGATGACAATGCACTTTACACTATTCTACTTCTACCATGTTTTCAACATGGCACAAAAGGGGTACACACATGAAGGAGGGGTAAACCCCCATGCATGGCTATGAAAGATTGAAAAAACATGAAACACCATTGGAAAAAATGGTGCCCCATTCTTCAAGACAAACCCAAGTCCGGCGTTTGTCAATATTGAAAGGAAGAGATGATGCTTGCGCGTTTTTGGGAAAATGTAAGCTTCATTTTTTTTTTTGAAACGGTAAAACCTGATGGGGGAGAATCCCCATGTTGATATACAGGAGGGATGTCCATTGCCAGAGACTACAGTACCAGACAGAATATAATTCTTCATGTTTTGAGTCAAGAAAGTGTTTTTGAATGTGTTTGATATGTTTTGATTATATTAAGAATAACTTCCCCATTTTTTCCACTCTTAAACTCAAACGGATTTGAGCAGTGACCAAAACAACCTCTGTTGATTGATTACTGTAGGTGGTTATCGCTTTGCTGAAGATGTGCTCTTGAATTTCCCATCGGTTAATTCACCATTTCGGGGAATCTACTGGCAATACTTGCTCTTTTCTTGATGATACGAACATGACATCTGCTAGTGCAAGAATAAACGCTCAGACGAAGTGTTTGACTGTTTTCTGAGAGCCCGGTATTCTATGGCATGTAAAAATTCTATGGGAAATCCCTACCAGGGCCCTACCTCCCCAGAATCCAACGGGTGCTCAGCCAGGACTATTCCACTCGCTTCTGGAGCCGGGCACGTCCCGGGGATAGCAACTTTGAACAGCTCCTGCCGAAACGCGTTGGGGTGCGCTCTGGGCGCCAAGCCTTGAGGGGTTCTGCAGCCATGGGAATCCAATGAAGCTATTGGCATATGGTCAAATGGCCATAGGGAAGAGGTAAACTTGGTAAACCATGGCGTTGAATTACCAGGTAAGATGGGTACAGAAACAGTATGACAGTTGCAAATGAATTTGGAAAGCCACACCAAGAATTGGAATGACTCCAAGGTGTTGTTTCTTGTGCATGTCTTTGAAGGTCTTTCAGACAGGTTTTGTTCAATGATATCTTGCTGCATGTTGCATTTTTTGATGTAATTTTGCAAGTGTTTGCTAGTTGCAGTAGATTCACAGTTTCTACCTTGGGCAAGATACCAACAAAAGATGGCTCCCCTAGTTGGACACAAGAGAAACTGCAGAACATTTCGACGCAAAGCTAAGCACATCTCTTGCTTAGGTAATGCTCTATTGCTGTTTGTTGGAAATGTCTTCAAATCTCTTACGATTATCGCCTCCAGCCCCACGAAATTGAACGATTGGTTCCAACTACTTTGATGTTTTCACCATTTTTAGCGCCGCTTTTTGCACCATTGGTTTCCCAACATAACTGGGACAAGTTGCCCAGCGAGAATTGATACTTGGAGTTAATAACCTGCTTACGATTCCTGGCAGCACATATTGGCCATTGTTATGCATGATGATCCGTTCTCCAATAACTGTTATCCCGGATATTCCTCTTAACTAGTGTTATCCAATAATATTCCCATATGTAAGCCGGTAGATGTCCGGTTAATGTTCCTATATTTTCCGTTATCACCTATCTGGTTGGTGCTTTGGAACATGAATTTAATTTTCCAACTGCGAATAATTAATGATCCCAATTGACGAAGTCCATCATTTTTCAGAGGGCTTGGGTACCCTCTGGTAAACTACTGTAACAGTTTGCTATTGAAAATGGCCATAGAAATAGTGAGTTTTCCCATTAAAAATGGGTGACTTTCCATAGCTATGTTAGTTTACCAGAGGGTAGGTTGAAACCACCAACCAGCTATCGTTCCCCAGAGATTCCGTGCGCCAGTTGGGTGCCACGGAAGCCACGGCCGTGGTTGAGATGCCACCGGCTGGCGAGACGCAGGAGATTCTGCAGGCGCAACGCGTGGGATGTCGCGGAGATATCATGTGGTTTTCATGAGATTTTTATAGGATGTAGATTGGAATTAACCTATGGAAACAATGGGGTGTAATGGAGATTAATGGGATTTGGATGGGATTTAATGAGAAATTGACCTTCATCTAACCTAGCTATGGAAAATCAGTGTTTTTAAGAGGGAAATCATCGAGCTAATGGGCTATGGCTTCGTGATGGGTGTGTCTGAGGATAGCCATAAATTTTGCCATCTAAATTCGCATCTATGAACGGTCCAGAACAGTTCCCACGGGGAAATCTTTTAATGAATAGCCTGGCCCTAAAATTCGAATAAATTCGACATGCAACCTGCAAAAAGCTGGGCAAAGCCTAGTCTTTACCAAACATTAGGAAGGATGATCCCTCAAGATAAAACATGGATTCCAGTGGATTGCCAAGGATTTTGGGTAACTGGCAATGTCAAGACCAGTATCACATTGCCTTAGTATCAAAAGCGTTGAGATGTCTTGAGTATTCCTATGTATATATATATATATGCATATGTACGTGTATGTATATAATATATATATATATACAGATAGATAGACCACTTCTGATATAATGATAGCTTATCAACAGTATAGAAGTTGGAATGCATGCAAGGTTCTCGTATCACTTAAGCAGTATTCTAGACCCACCCTGAGATGGCTCACTGCAACCATTCTTCTTATAAGGTGTTTCTAGTGTTTAGAGATAAACAACAAGGGCTTATCTAGAATCTGGATACAGTATAGTATACCCTCTCTTCATCCCTATCTATATCCCTCTAGAATCCTCTAGATACATTCAGAGGGATCCAGAGGATATACTGATATACTATAGATAGGGATATAGTATTTTTTTTGCTGATGGCACAAAGTATCTTTCGATGCGGCCATTGCGAGGCGGCCTTTCGGCCATGAGAAAATCTATACAGAAGATTGTGTGAGTCAGCCAGCGTAATCCTTACCAATCACGTCACCGTAGTCAGAGACCTCCATGGCCCGACTACGGGAGATAAACTCTTGGCCGATCACAAGGGTGGAATCCGTATCATGTGTACGGTGCACCCCCAAAAACGCAGAACAGAGTCCGCTGCATAATGCTGGCGGGTACTCTTTCAGCTTCGTGGTAGCCCAGTGGCCTGTCGCATCCACACCGATCGAGGCCCCACGAGGAAGGTCTCGGGCAGTCTGCCACGCCCGTAGGTGGAGCTCGAGCTCAGGCATGTTGAGTGCCAGCAGCATCGTGGGCTTAGGCGATGCAGCGCCCCACAAACCCTGCGCCAAGCGAACAATGCGAAAGTCAGGCCATGTGAGCAAAGTGGCAATCAAGGGCAAACGCCAGATGGATGCTTTCTCTTCTTCTTCTGGCATGGCCGGATGTTCCAAAATGCCATGGCCACCAGCCAGGGCAAGGTGCACAAGCGCCTCAACCGTGAAGAGCAGCAAAAGGTTGCCAACCCCAAGTTGACGAAGTTCTCGGAGACTGAGTGAATCCATGCCCCAGAGCGCCTCTAAAAGTCGAAGTACCCGGGGACAGCGTCGGCCCGGAATTGTGACTCCACGGGCCTTCGACCAAGTCTCGCAGGGTGGCCCTGCGAGGAGGGATGTAACGTAGCCCTCCCGGATGCCCCGGAGCCAAAAGTTCCGCGTTTCAATCCTGCTCACATCTCCCCAGCAGGCGTCAACGACCAAGTCTAATGAAATGGTGTGGATGACAAAGTTCTCCTCAGTGGCGCTTGCTCGGTCCAGGAAGTACTGCAGGTCCCCTACCCGTCGCCTACCTGAAAAGGCATGGAGCACGTAGCGATGTCGCCCAAAGGCCTTAGGGGGTCCAGCATAGAGCGGTGCTGGTCGATGAACTTCACTTTCCCGAGCCAGAGTGCTGTGAAGCTGATCAATGGCATCACACGAAGGCTCCCGCTCATCAACCGCACCCAAAAAGCACCATGCATCCCCTGTGTTGAGGTACTGTAGGGTCTTCACAATGTCCTGGTATGCTAGCCCGATGGTCTCCGCATCCTCATGGGTGATGTGCTCGAGGAGGTAGGACAAGGTAGCTGAGCATGTAGACCATGAGATACTGCGATCCAGGATCACCTTGCGGATAACCTGTTCAATGGTCATGAGCCCAGGCAAATCCTCACGCTCCGCTAAAGCTTGATAGATATCTTCTCCCAAAACAAGGTCATGCAGAATTTCCTCTCCAAGAACAGCGGGAAGCATAGGTCCTTCGCTCTGCATGGGAGGGAGCAGCGAATCATGGGCAGCTGCAAGTGCTCGATCTTGTCTTGACCCCCATCCTCCAACTGGTTCTACTCGATGGCCGCGGCCAATGAGGATCCGTCTGCATCGCTCAGAGTATAGAAGATGGTTCTTGACCTTGCCGTGTGTGAAGTATTCTTTCAAGCATGCTGGACAGGCGGTGGTGTTGAAAAGCCGCCGGACCTTGTTGCGGATGCCGTGTACCTTGAACATGTGTGCGCCTTCACCGCCTCTGCTGGTAAAGGACTTCTGGCACTTCATACAACCAAAAAGGTGCTTTGCCGGTACAGCGGCAGGAACTGGGCGAAGAACCTCTGGAGATAAATGGCCAGTCTCAATGAGGTGCTCAAGGATGCGAAGGTGCGCCGACATGACCGTGTGATGGTTGGACCGCTGTAGGCTGGCATGTTCACATGCCCTTCGAACCAACCGTTTCCAAAAAGGTCGATGGTAGCGGAGCAGATATCGCCAAGACTCAAAGTGGCCAGCCGGATCAAGGAGCGAAGAGGCTCCCCGTAGTTGGCGCCACATCCAGTTAATGTCATCTCGCATGAGCTCAAGCCAGGCTGCATCTGCGTTCAGAAGGCCCCAGGGTACAACGTCATGGCAAGCAAAGAGCGTGCACAAATAGCGAAGTCTGCAGGCCCTGAACAACTCGCTTGGTGAGGGCAAGCCAGTGCTGCATAGTACCTCGTCATCTGTCACATGTTGATCACGTAGGGCTGGCAACAAACGTCGATACAACCGGATGATGGCCGAGTGCAAGTAGTGCTTGAACTGTTTGGTGGATATTGTCCAGGACTCTGCACCATAGAGCAGCCGACTGAGAACTAAGCTGCGAAACAGTTCAACTCTGCGGTGTACACTGAGGCATGGGTTTTGAAGCAGTGTTCTTCGGTGTTGTGAAAAGGTGGAATGGGCGATCGCAATCCTTTTCCGAATCTCTGCAACGTTGTCTTGCTTGTGGTGGACGAGCCCTCCCAAATGCTGATAGCTGCTAACCACTTGTACTTGGTGGGTGGTGTCCTCCTCCAGGATGCTCATACATCTCGAGGCATTCGGCCCGAAGTACTTCTTCTTGACCTTGTGGGAGTGCCGTCCACGCAAAGACAAGAGGATTTCTGTCTTGCCAGCCTTGAGGTTAGGCGTCAGTGCAAATTGTCTGCATGAGGCAAGCAGCAAGGAGGTACTGAGACAAACTTTCCGTTCAAGGGAAGTAGCATCTTCCGCGGAGACACAAAGGCAGAGATCGTCCATCCACGTGGGCCCAATAAACCCTGCCGTCTGGTTGACCTCGAGAACCTCGAAGGGGTCGAAAGTCTCCTGAGATGGTATCTGGTTGTCCAAGCCAATATCATGTAGGCGTGCTTGCAAGCCGTGCAGAAGCCTGGCCCAAAGATAAGAAAACACTACATCCGCGAAGCAGTCTCCCGGTCTGGAACCGACCTTGGTCTTGCAAACGTCCTCCTGACCGCGTAGATGAAAATGTGTTTCACTGTGCAGCGCTCGTAGGGCGTGTTGAGCTTGAGGAGGTAGCCTGGCCATCTCCGTGGCATGTGGATCTGCCAGATGTTGCCAAAGGTCGTGCATGATATCGTCCGGAAGGCCCAGACGGTGTGCCATTTGCAGGATGGTGTTGTCTTCGACGGGGCCGCCAATAGCCAGTGGACGAAGAACACGATAGAAAGCTTCTGTGAGGTCCAGAAATACTAGGCCCACACAATGTCCACGAGCAGCATGTTGTCGGAGATAGGCTCGAACAGTATGGACACCTAGGGTCACAGGCACATGATGGCGCCCTCCCAGCTGTTCAGCTTGTAAGTATCTTTCGAAGAAAGTGCATTGTGTTTGGCGGATCGCTCGATGTAGGCATTTGCCCACATGGCTGGATACAAGGATGCTGCGAAATGAACTGCAAACGTCCATAGGGCCTTTCCCTTTCCAGATGGGATGAAGGCAACCACCCTTGTGGATCAAGGCCTCTTGCCCATGAAGATAAAACTTCATGAGTTGTGCGAAGCACTTCCGAGCCATCCTGCAAGGTGCGCTGTGGCATACTGCTGGGTGGATTCCATCAGGGCCCACAGCCTTGTTGGGTTGAACTCTGCGAAAAGCTCGCTCCAGCTCCAAAAGAGTTGGGAGTTCAGTAACATGAACTTGAAGTCGCTGGCTGCGGAAGGCTGCGAGCGATTGGACCCATTGATCATGCTGCTCTTCTTTGGAAAGTCGTACTCCGCCCTCCATCTGCTGGAAGAAATTGATCCATTCCTCCCTAGCGTCATGGGGATCAAGGCAGTGGGTTCCATCCTCTTTCTGCAGGTATGGTAAAGCAGCCTTCTTCAGCTTCTTGAGATTCGATGGGCCCGTGATCGGCCGCAGTTTGTGCAAGATGGTGGATGCTGAAGCACCAGCGTCCATGTGCTCAAAGCAATCCTGGATGTGCCTCTGCTTGGCCGAACGAAGCCTCAAACGCAGTTGACGGGTCTCGACCCGTAGGGCTCCCCAGACACGGAATTTGTGGCAGATGAGGCTGGTGTTGTACTCAAAGAATGTAGTTGAGAGGAGAGGATCAACGCTCCCCTTGCTGGACTGTTTCCACTGCTGAAAGAGGACAACCTTGGCTTCATCTCTGAGCCTCCTCTCAATGTCCTTCAGTTGCTTCCTCCGACGAAGTTTGGACTTCCGAAGATCCCACAGCTGTGCATCAAAGAAGGGCTTCTTGGGTTGGTCAGACCCTCGTGAACAAGATTGATGGAGCCCTTGTAAAACATGCGCGTTGAAGCCTTCGACATGTGTTTCAATGTCAGTGGTCCATGATGGGACTTGATAGTCTTTGAGAATCTCCTCGATCTTGTCCGTGTCGATTCGCCGGGGGTCAAAAGCGGGCTTACGCTCCCTTCTCTTCTCCTGTCTTGAGTGAATGCCTTTCCAGTTCAACTGCACCGCGGTGGCGGTGTGGTCCCATTGAGCATGGCCCAAGTCGAGCTCTTCAACGACGCTGGAAAATGTGCATGAGGCCATGAGTGCAAGGTCAATCGCGACATAGTCCAAGCAATGATGTGAGGACCCGTCCGGCGAGATCCAGGTCATGATGTCCCCTTCATGAGCTGCACCTGTGCAAGGTAGGCCAAGATGACAAGTTTGAAGGAAGTCTCTCCACAGTGGGGTATTCAGGCTAGTGGGCAGGTCAGATCTGAGAACTGCCTTTCCATCTTCTCCTCCAGGAGCCGCGTTCGCATCTACCATGACAAAGAGATGAGCCCCAGATGCTTTTCTCTCGCCCAGCGCCGTGAAATGAGCCCACCAGGATAGACGTGCCTCTTCTTCAATGCCGCTATGAGGAGCGTGTCCAACCAAAAACCATGCATCCAAATAGGGGCAAACTGCATGAACCAGGAGAGCTCTTGGGTCCTTGTGTACGACCTGAAAATGCTCGCGCTGAAAATACAGAGCCTCATTGCCGCACCATCCGTAAGGTT
>Ga0126342_10019260_pt1 | contig 11612 bp, 10 predicted proteins | sample Cyp1metagenome_FD_92528 | JGI IMG/M metagenome (GOLD analysis project Ga0126342, IMG submission 92528) | Coral microbial communities from Lord Howe Island, Old Settlement Bay, Australia - Cyphastrea 1 metagenome | ecosystem: Host-associated > Invertebrates > Cnidaria > Coral ... | reverse complement strand
GCCGCGACAATCTCGAAAGAAATGCAACTGATGCAGGTGGCAGGGAATGTGTCATTAAATCTGCCAAATTCCTATGTTTTTCAATCAAAATTTAGATTTTTTGACATTGACCGTGAAAGCCATAAAAACCAGGGGAAGGTTCATCCATTATATATAACAAAATAATAATCATGATGATTAATAATAAAAATGATAATAATAATGATAATGATAATAATATATACTTATACACAGTATATATTGCTGAGCATTTTCCCATGACAAAACCCACAGTTCTGACCCTCTACCAGAAATTAAAATGGTGGGTTTTCATGAACCAATCTTAAAAGTTCGGCCATGGCTGGGGATGATTCCCTACAATCTAACCATGATTCCCAGGGTTCGGGAGAACAGTGATGTCGTTATAATTTACCCAGATTGTATATATATATATGTTAGAATATATATGTATATATTCTAATCATAATCTAACTATAAAGGGGTAAATTTACCATATATTGATAATTTACCATCGTTATATTCCCTAAGGATCCATGGTGCTGGAATATTTTCCTACATTGGGATTATGTTAAATTACTTTGGGGGTCAATGTAGCTAAATATTCCAGCACCATGGATCCTCTGGGATTATAACTGGATCCCACTGGGGTTCACCCCCAACGTCCCGGAACGGCGGACCTGCAAGGAGCCGCCGAATTCGACCGCCTCAATGCCAGGGATGATCACCTGCGATGGTGAAACAGCGATGCTGAAAAATGGGCTATGGAATTCATTAGTATTAGTTAGTATTAATGGGATGTATTATATAGTTAGTATTATAGTTAGTATTAATGGGAAAACCATAGGAAAATGGAGGTTTTAATGGGAAAACCATAGGAAAACCATAGGAAAATGATGGAAAATGGAGGTTTACCCTCTGGTAAACTAACAGTTAGCGAACTGGAAAGATCCACCATTTTTATGGGAAAATCCACGAACTAAACGGGCCATTTTCAATAGCTACGTTAAATTACCAGAGGGTAGTATTAGTTATCATCCATGGGATATTATGAGTAGCTAGTAACTCAGTGATAATCTTAGGTAGGAACTGAGTAATGAAATCCCAGAGCCCAGAGCCCACATCTAAGTGGAGGTCCATTAGCCACTCGTCAATGAAAAACGTCGTGGTTGTTGCTGGTTCGAAAACAAGAATGGTTTCAAAGTCCAATTTAGATTAGTGGGATATGAATAGGTGATGATGATGATGATGATGATGATGATGATAAGCTTGTAGTGCAGTACCCAAGCGCGGAGTTTCTGAATAGGGAAATTATCTATCATATTCAAGAAAATGTTCTGTAATATATGGTGATATATCAATGTGTCAAGACACATCTGCAGCATCCCCACTTTTTCAGGACTGAGATCATCCCCGCTGAATCCCCCACAATAAGCCGACCAATCCAACCAGGATGGTTCAGCGGTTTACCACAACTTGTGGAAGATACCATCTGGTTATGACTAACAGTTTGCCATGGAAATATTATCACCATTTTTAAGAACGGTAAACCATCTATTTCTATGGGCCATGGCTTAACCATGGCTATGTTAGTCATAACCAGAGGGTATACTTCCCATCAACCAATTCTAAGAATGGTGCCCAACAATTAGGTATATAAGTTGGTTTCTAAATGTGTTGATTGAGATTTATGGGTTCTATATAATCATAGATAGGGGGTCGCCGGCCAGCAACTTGTTATTTCGGTTCCTATCATTCGAAAAATGTTGTAACTATCTCGAGCTAGCTATCAATTCCTTTTTTTCTAGTATCATAGGAGATTATGATGAGGAATCACCGAAATTGGGTGTGGGCTGGCTGAGTCCCCATGATACTAATCATAGGAATAAAGAACCCCCATGATAGCTGCAAGCTGCTTGCACTCAGATTTGCTGAATGGTCAGCTGCGATCCATGAGAGTAGGAGGGCCGTAGTTAGCTAAGTTAAGTTGGTTTTCATAGGTGAATTCTATGGCTATGGTTTCTGATGGATACAGTATCTCTATATATATATGCGTGTAAGTATAATATATGTATATATATATATGGGGATTTCCATAAATGTGATCCCCAAAATGATTGGTTTATAATGGAAAATCCTATTAAAACGGATGATGTAGGGGTACCCACATTTCAGGAAACCTCCATGTATGCAATTAGATGGGGTATTAGGTTGGGTTATGCATCAACAAACACAACAAACGGGGGCACTGCTTTGTGGAGATGTACGTGGTCCCTTCAATCTGTTGCCCTAAATTTATGGGTTGGTCAGAAAATGGGGGTACCCCGAAATCGTAAATGTCGTTGGTGTTTATCATCCTTGGTAAACACCCCATTTTCAGACATACCGTATACCCCGTATCCATTGTTCATTGGTCAAAGCCTTATGCTGATTAATTCATACTGGTTGGTGGTTTTAACAATCTTGAAAAATATGAGTTCGTCAATGGGAAGGATAACATCCCATATATGGAAACCTCTGCTGTATCCCTGGAACTCACCAAGCGCTGGCCCCACCTGCAAGTGCTTGAAACCACTCAGCCGAGCCTGGACAGGACACATCATGTTGATCAATGGAGTGTCGACTATCTTCATGATGACATACCCTCTGGTAATCTCACAGTTTGCTGTGGAAAATGGCAGAAATAGTTGATTTACCCATTAAAAATGGTGATCATCCATAGTTATGTTAGTCTACCAGAGGTAAGGTTCTTTAAACAACTTGTTATGGTTCACCCATCTTACGTCGTCTAAATTATTATGCGACCGCTGATCTTGATCATCATCAATGGTGATCAATGTATATAGTGTAACCTCTGGTAAACCAACATAACGATGGAAAATCACCATGTTTATTGAGTAAATCAATTATAAATGGCAATTTTCGATAGCAGTGTTAGTTTATCAGATGGTATATATATAATAATAATATGATATTATATATATAAAAATAATTATACATATATAATTATATGTATAATTATATATAATTACATATATATATATATATAATTATATCTATATATATATATATATTTATCCAATTTCAAGGATACCATGGGGTACCTAGGTTTGACCCATGATTCGGGCGAGATGGAAAGCAATGAATGAGGTGGCCACAGTTATAGGACCAACCCTGCCGTGGTTGGTAGCTGGGGTTGAAATCCACTCAGAATCACTCAGATATTGGAGAAACCCAGGAAAGACATATGCTGGTTGGTGGTATACCTACTCTCTGAAAAATATGAAAGTCAATGGGAAGGATTATCCCATATGAAATGGAAAATAACAAATGTTTGAAACCACCAATCAGTATTTATATTGGGCTAACCCTGGCTAACCCTGCCTGGCAACGGTGAATTTCTGTGAACCAGGGCGAGTATTCACCACTTACTACTTCACATCATCCTCCAGTAGATTCCAAATCACCCAAGTACACCCATCAAAATGCCCAAATCCCATTTCCCTGGCATTTCTTTAGCCACCTATATATGGATTCTTGACAGAACAAACAAACAAATCCTGCCACTGGTCAAACTTAGGACGTTGATAGTTTGTGTTATATCCGTAGTTGGGTGGGTATAAACCAACATGGGATTCTGTGGTTTCTTGCTTACAATCCCTTGAGGATGCAAGCATTCCCAAGCATCTCATATTTTTTGGCACAGTTCTGTGGACATTTTTTTCTCATCCATCTTTCCAATGGTTTTGATGATCCGTGCGAACGAATCCTATGGGTTCAAATAGGGTATCCAAACTATTGATGTTTGAAAACCATTTTCAATATTTAAAGTGCCATAAAATAGGATGTTCATGGATTTTCACCATTTTCAGTCAAACCCATATAGGTGTCATCAAGCATCCATGCTTCTTGAACAATTACCCCCCGGCCCAACGCAGTTGCAGGCCACCTGCTGCTTCAAAAAATGCTGTTCCGGCTTTGCCTCCTGCAGCACCCCATCGAGTCACGTCACTCCGAATCTTTGTTGCTCAGACCAAATATTAAAAAAAAAACAACCTGATGTTCATTGATTTCCTATAGATTCCCCAAATGGTGGATTTCCTGTGGTGAATCTCCATAGGACCATCCCTTCAGCAACTTAGATGTCCATCCTTGATGTGGAGAGTTCGTACAAACGTACATATAGATACAGTAAGTAGAGCTGTTCACTCAGCAGAACTGGAACCATCCTTGATGAAGTATTCTTTTTTGTGGCTGCTAAATCTCTGCGTTTTTCTCAACAAAACCTCATGTTCTTCTCAAGTTGCGCTAGATTTGGGTCTACTGCATAGCGTATATCATACCATCATTTTAAGACCCATCGAAATCCGGAATTCCTGCTGCGTAAATCCCGAATTGTGCTGGTTCAATCCACTGCTTGCTGGTTAAATCATAGTTGATCATGAAATCCACATGATTCACTCTTGTTTTGAAGGTACAAATCGTTTTAAACATTTTTAAACCATCTATTTGGGTTTGTGAGAAAATAGCTTATTTCAAAAGGCCAGTGATTTATGTAATTATCATAATCTATCATTAATTTGAAACCTTGAAAAAAAAACAACAAATTGTGCGGTATACCACATCAGACACAGCCGAATCCGTCACTTTTTGTCAAATCCCCATGGTGAAATCCCCATCTAAACACTGTCTAAGTCTAAATCATACCCCCAGTCGTACTTCCTAAGAAGCTACCGCTGGATCCACAGGGTTTAATTCATAGCAACAGATGGAGTAAACAAAAACCATTCACGTCTGATCCAGTCAGCCCCTGCACTATCTGCTTTGAGGACCATCGGACCATCCCAATGTTTTTTTGTTTTCTCGTGGTCTGGTGATCCTCCCATTGCTACGAAACCATGAGCCAATGAGAAATCACTACTGGTTGGTGGTTGACCTACCCTTCTGAAACATATGAGTTCGTCAGTTGGGATTATTGTTCCCAATATATGGAAAAACAAATGTTCCAAACCACCCAGACTAGAATATATCATATAATCCCAATCTAATCCCAATACGTAACCATAACCCATATTGTTGGTATGATATTGTATGATTAGATCCTGACTATAATATAATCATGTTCCATGGTGCTGGAAAAAAATACCAACACCCCAAACGTGACCTGAACATGTTGGAAACAAATCCAGCACCATTGAGGATCATGGAGCATATGAGCGTTAGTTTCTGGTGAAATTCACTGGGCAATTTCTTGATAGTCAACTCCCTAGTGTTGATTGGTTTGATTGGTTAAGTTATATTCCTGCAAAATTACAACGATTTCGCGAAAATCCATTAAGCATTGGTTTGATCCTATCTTTCAAAAAATTTCCTTTGAACATCCATTTACCATCGGGCCTCAGTGCCTTTCCCTATACTTGACCCTCCGGTAATCAAACATGGCGTGCTGGGAAAAAAAAAACATGTGTAGCTGATTTTCCCAGCTAGGAACCTCCATTTACGAGGGATTTTCCAGCCAGCCGCGTTTGATTACAAGTTGGTTAGTTAGAGATCATATTCCATGGATTCCAATGGTATGTTCCATATATTTCCCAATGATAGATCTCATCAGATCCCCCAAATTCCAACCAATTATGCCATGAGGTTATGAGATGGAATACCATTGTTATTAACCATGGTTTATACCATGAAACATATACAATTTCAACTATACCAAGTATGAATCAGATCCTACCTATTATATTATCATTCTGATAGGATATCCATTCTAATCAACATTCTCTGTGACTATCCAATTATATTACAATGGTTATGGATCATGATTATTAATGGTTATTCCATATTTTCTTAACCATCATTACAATCATAATGAACAATTTATAATCTACTAGCAATCATAAATATATATATATATATATCAAAAATAACAATCACAAACATAATCAACAATAGTTTGTCAACCGTCATTACAATCATTACAATCATAATTAATTATCATCAATCTATTCCATGGTTTTCTGGTGGTTAACCTGAAACATATGAAAGTCAGTGATTATTGGTCCCCAAAAAAAATGGTAAAATAATCCAAATGGGATTATCATCCCTCTGAACAATATTAGTCAGTTGGGATTATTTTTCCTAATATACTATGGATCAATACCTATCAATACCATTTTTAGGGGATGAACATCCATAAATCCCAGCTATTTTGATGTGAACAAAAAAGGGGTACAAGGTTTTGACACACTGCTATATGTTACCCCCTGGTAATTTAACATAACTATGGAAAATCACCATTTTTAATGGGAAAATCCACTATAAATGGGCTATTTTCAATAGCAAACTGTTCGTTTACCAGAGGGTATATGAAATAGCTGGTAAATGGATGTTCATCCCACTAAAAATGGTATCTATAGGTATTGATCCATAGCCATATGGGAAAATAATCCAAATGTTCCAAACCACCTCAACCCGTGATGGTTTCACGACGTCCTGCAGCACCGCCCGCACGGAGTCCGTGTGCAGCTCGCAGGCGGCATCCAGCGAGGTGAGCTGTGTCTGAGTCAGCAGCGGGATGGCCTGCGCGGGGGCGACGCCACTGAGATCAGCAGGAAATCCATAGGAAATCCATGGGGAATCCATGGGAAATCCATAGGAAATCCATAGGAAATCCATGAAACATAGGAAAAAACACCCGGGGATTTCAGCTGATTTGAGCATGAAATCCCTGTGAATTTCACGGTGATGGTGGCTAATTTCAATTGGATTTAATATGATTGAACTATAGGTCGGATAGGTTGAAGAAAAACAGTGAAGATGATGACCTGACCAGCCGAAAAAAGGGATTTAAGCAGCTAAATTGAGGCTTTAGCCTTTTGCTCTTACTAATCTTACTATGTGAGTGTGAATGATGTCAAATGTCTAGGGAACTAAGGTGAAAAACCACCCAAGATCAATATTGGGCGAAATACAGTATATGGGGGAACTGGTTTTTAGAAACCAGGAAACATATGGATCTCAATTTTGAGTTGACCAACCCAAAAAAAAGGTGAAGAGGTGTGAGGCAGTCTGGGACAAAACCTTCCAGTGGAGCCGGTCCCATAGCACACCTCTGGGGCATCCTTATCTTGCGCATCCACAGCATAGAGGTTTCCAATGTCCTGCCCACCCGAAGCTACCGGTGGATGCCGGTTGGGTATCACAGCCAGACGATTTCAATGATGACTATGTAACTACCTGGACCCCCAGTTCCAACCAGAAACATATAATACGTGGTGGTTTCTCCAGTTTCAACCATTTGGCATGTAGGGTTTCTTCACCATGCGGAAACAACCATGGCGACCTCATCATTTCTGGTCAGCCTGTGAGACTCATGAAACCTCTTCGATAAGGTGCCCTAGTAACCGCAACCGCAAAGTTGGTTCATGTCACAAACATATTTCAATATATCGGTGGTATACCAACCCCTCTGAAAAATATGAGTTCGTCAGTTGGGATGATGACATTCCCAATATGATGGGAACAATAATCCAAATGTTCCAAACCACCAACCAGTTTCAATATATTTCAACATATTCCAGTTGGGTTTCTGGTAGGTATATCGAACGAGTATTCATGGGGCGAAACTGAAGCAACACACAAAATGCCACGGTCGCTTGGACCACAGTTTCAAACGAGAACTTGAAGATATTTCCCTGTCAAACCATCCATGATAAACCATCATCCAATCCATAGCTTAACAAGATAGGGGATCATGTATAGTCAAAAACAACAGGTTAAGAAAAACTACATATCATATAGATATCTATTTAGGTGTGTCTATGTTTGTCTAAAAATACAATGCCCAAATTCCCATCTGTCTGATGGCTCGATGGCTACTTAGTATCCCTTGGCCCTCGATGAAAAAAGGAACACCCTTTGTCCATGTTCAACCCCATCCTGGGATCTAAATCGTTGAGTCACGACAGTCTTTTGAGTATTCAATATTTCCCAAACATACAGCTTTAAAAACCAATATCCCGTTATATATCCCAAGCATGGCTTCAGAAAATGAATGATTATAACATAATGATAGCATGCCCCTATGCTCCATGGTGCTGGAATATTTACCAACATTTGCCCGAACAAAATCACCCAGTTTTGTAGGTAAATATACCAGCACCATGGAGCATCTGGGATGATGAAGCATCAACCACCAAACAGTTTTCAACGCGAGAAAAAAGTGCCGTTGCTCCTCGGAAAGGGATCCAATGAAGGTGACAAAACGCCAGTCCGGTGTCACCTCCCGGCCCGGAACTGGTGGCTGGAATTCACCGTGAATACCGACTAGACTAGATCTATATATTATATATACATTATACATATATATATATATATTATGTATATCATAATATATATATATATATGATATGATATGATATGATTTGATTTGATATGATATGATGTGATATGATGTGATTCGATATGATATGATATGATATGATATGTATATCTATCCCCAAATTGGGATTTAGATGGATTTAAGACGATAGTCAAGTCTAAGCATGGACTGGGGATTTCCTTCACTTGGGTTTCTCCAACAGATAGCGGATTTACCTCTAAGATTGCAATCAGAAAAAATGATATCCTGATATCCTCTGAAATCATGGGTATCGCATTCTCAAACAAACCCAGAGCTTCTAAGAAAGTGGAGAAACTTATAAACTTCAGATCATTGTTGAGTGCACGTGACAGTGGTGACCACTTTGGTCAAGCAGTGCCCTTGCACTGCTGCAACGCCTCAAAGAGACTGGTACGCAAGGGCCTTTGTATGTCCGGAGGATGTCTTGTGGCGAGCTTTCAAGGTCTCCGCACGGTCATCCAGCCATGAGAAGGCTGGCTGTCAATATCCCAGGCATTCGAACAGCATGGGCAATCGCAGAGCACTCATGTTGGCTGGACTGCGAATTGTTGTGGGCAGGCAGTCAGCGTGCAAATGTTCAGAATAGCACAGTGCTCATCTACAGTCCCTTTTTCTCCGGCGCATATGTGATGGACAGCGCTTCCAACTTTCAGCGGATTGGTTTCACCCGTGTTTGGGAGCGTTGGTTGTACATCTTTTGAAAATTGTCACCCTACTCGAATGCTGTTCCCTCTTAATATGTGACGGTGGTTCCCTCTATATATATATACCCAAATTGATGCTCTACTGAACTAGACCAACTTACAAGGTGGTGCCCCTCCAATTATAAGTGGATTTGTAAACCCCATTAACTGTATATATATATATATCCACCATAATTGGAAGTATATTAATCCAGTATAATCCATATATATATAGAATATTAATGTATACTGGGGATTTTGTATACATTAATATATCTTAATATAAAAACACCAGTATATATATATATATATATCTACCATAGAGATCCACAGTTACCCCAGCCTGGTGTAAACCTTGTAAAGCAACTTGGCTAAGTAGGGGGCACCCGACCGCCCATTAAGCCCATGGGGAAAAAACAGTTCCCGGATCAACATCTTGAAATGGCCGGAAAAAAATACTTGGAGAAAATGATCGTAAATGGTTGTTTTAATGGAACAATCATCTAGAAATGGTAGTGTTACCATCTGGTAAACTAACACTTTGCAAACTGGAAAACCACGCTTTTGGATCCCTTTTGCATAGGCAAATCAACTACAAATGGACCATTTTCCAGAGCTATGCTAAACTACCGGAAGGTATGCAATACAACTACCCACCAATTTATGTTCAAACAAATCAGAACTCGAACTGGCACATCAACGCCAAGCGAAAAACAACATTGATGGTTGGCTACAGTACATCTGGCAGCCCCCAAGCAATGTTTGTTGGTTCATAACCCCATCTGGCCAAAGATTTATCCACTGTACAGTATCCACCGTAAATCCAAGACTTGGCCGAGTGAAACAAAAAAATACTTACCCTCTGGTAAACTAACATAGCTATGGAAAATCACCATTTTAAATGGCCATGTTCAATAGCTATGTTAAATTACCAGAGGGTAGCATGAGTAAGAATCCCCATCCTTGGTGGTTCAATGACCTCTTTGATTGGTGACCTGCTATGTTTGTCGCTTAATCTGAATCCAATATTTTGTGTTGCTTCAACCCCATCTAGCGACCCTTTCCTGCCAGGAGGTAGCTATAAGTAAGTAGCTTTAGTTTAGTAGATTAGACAATATTACCATCTGGTTATTTAACATAGCCATGGAAAATCACCAGTTTTAATAGGTAAACCCAGGTAAACCATTTATAAATGGGCCATCTATACCATGGCGAACTGTTAGTCATAACCAGAGGGTAAACATGGTTAGTGTTCGATCTCTCGAATTTGACTCAGCAGCAATGGGGCCAGGTGAAACCCGGAATTCCCCAAAGACACAATCTGCTAGCTTGAAAAATATTAGTCTATGGGAAGGATTGTCCCATATATTATGGACAATAAAACATGTTTGAAACCACCAACCAGCAATATGATACAACATGATCCACTAATATTGGGATTAAGCATTACCATTCCTATCTGGTTGGTGGTTGACCTACCCCTCTGAAAAATATGAAAATCAGTTGGGGTTATTATTCCCAATATATGGAAAAAAATAAACTGTTCCAAACCACCAATCAGACAAATATTGGGATCAAGCATTACCATTCCTATGAATAGTCGGATTCTCTATCGATTGGGTTATACATGTTATACTGAATACCCTCTGGCAATTTTACATAGATATTGAAAGTTGCCCATTTATAGTTGATGTTGCTATTAACATGGTGGATCTTTTCCTAGTTATGTTAATTTACCAGAGGGTATATACTACTATTACCGTAATACCCTACAATTTTTCACATGGCGAGGCCAGGATGGCTTTTACGAAAATTGATGAAAATTGTTGATTTTCCCAGTTGTTTTTTTTCGATCAAACATGGCGAGGCCAGGGATTTCCCAGCATCCGCCATCTTTTTTATGGAGGGTATCCCCCTAGATCCCCCCAGGATTCACCTGAAGCATCAAACCAGTGGCGCGACGTCGCGACGTGAGGACTTTTGAATCATTACCCTCTGGTTATGTCAAAATAGCGAGAATTGCCATAGAAATAGCTGAACTACCCACTAAACATGTTGACTTTCCATAGCTATGTTGGTCTACCAAAGGGTCATCCAAAAAAAAATCCGAAGAATCTCCCATTGACATCCCAGAATGATCCCTATCATTGTTCGTTATGAAACCATGTTCTTGAGCTCCTAGCTCCGAATCGCTCCCTCCTCACTGGATAGTCTATCACTGAATGGATCCTCCTAATCATTGAATGGGATATTATCTCGGATTATAGTATATATATAATATCATATCATTATCATTCATTATCCCATTATTCGTATCATTCAATATCATTCTTTATCATGAATACAATCCCATAATATAAATATGATTTAATGTGACCCAATTTATATAATTTTATATACCATTATCCCATCATCATCATCATCATCATCATCATCATCATCAACATCATCAACAATGATAGTAATGTATAATAGTGGATATTAACACTAATAATCATAGTAGTACTACTATTATCGATAAATATCATCAT
>Ga0126342_10019259_pt1 | contig 11612 bp, 9 predicted proteins | sample Cyp1metagenome_FD_92528 | JGI IMG/M metagenome (GOLD analysis project Ga0126342, IMG submission 92528) | Coral microbial communities from Lord Howe Island, Old Settlement Bay, Australia - Cyphastrea 1 metagenome | ecosystem: Host-associated > Invertebrates > Cnidaria > Coral ... | reverse complement strand
TGGGATAATATGGGATAATATGGGATAATATGGGATAATATGGGATAATATGGGATAATATGGGATAATATGGGATAATATGGGATAATATGGGATAATATGGGATAATATGGGATAATATGGAATATCATGTTAATGTAGGAATAATGATATGGAATATGGAATAATAATAGTGAATCATATGGAATCATATCGCGTTATATCTTTAGTGATTAATAGATTTAATAGTGAAGAATGGTAATATGTGATAATAATATGGAATATGTAGAGTTCATATAATATGATGCTTTATATGGCACAAACATGGGGGTTTCAATAATGCTAGAGCTGCTAAGTCACCATATGTCACCGTGCTTGGATGATGCCCCATTATTGTCCCCCCATGAGGACTGGGAAAGCGACACATATTAGAGAAATATCAGTTGTTTAATCTCTAAAAATAGAAAATGATGAAAGCTAGTGTTTTTTTTTTTTTCTCCAAAGTATCCATGTGATTTAACTTAAGGTAAAACAAGTGAAGTCATATCATTTATAGTACAGTATATGACTCTCACAATTCAATATTAAATATGATGATATATCATGATATGATGACCTTGTATTTCCATTATATGATGGATGACCCATGTTTTGTGACCATGACACATATCATGTCATGTCAAATCATTTCCGAATATTGTTGAGATGAAACGATCGACAATTACATGTTGATAAACACATTGGTAAATTTGGGAGGTGAACAATATTATTTGCAATGTGTTTACCAATGTAGAATAATACAAACAACGGTTGGTTGGTGGTCTCCAATGTGTAACATCCTATAACAAATGGTTGGTGGTTTCAAACATTTTTTATTGTCCATAATATATGGGATAATCCTTCCCATTGATTACAGTAATATTTTTCAAGATGGTTGAAACCACCAACCAGATAATGTAGACTATACCACATCATTGGCTGGTGGTTTCAAATCGCTCTGGCTTATATTGTTAATGGACCACTATGGCTAGGGATGGCTTCGATTCCAAGAATGAGGTTACCTTCTGGTAATTTAACATAGCTATGGAAAATCACCATGCTATTACTGTAATGGGAAAATCTACTATTTCTATGGCAATTTTCAACAGCTATGTTAGTTTACCAGAGGGTACTTTTATCTTTCCTCACCTACACAGAAAGATGATCATATGTTTGGTGTGGCTTTGAAACAAATGAAACAAACAGTAGATATTGCCCTTGGACAAAGGGAATACTTATGTTCAAAACAAAACCGCAAAATCATGGGAACATTGTATTAACTTAATCCTTTCTGAATTCAAACTATTGGTTATTATATGAACAGGTATTATTACCCTATCGGTTAGATAAACTTCTATAGCCCTATAGCCTATTGGTATTATAACTTCTGTCCAAAGTTGGTAACTTTTTGCACTCCAGCTCAGGCAAAGTCAACGAGCACTTCACACCTGGGCCTCGCGTTTGACGTCGCCCATGATGCCCACTGTACAGCCGCAGTTGGGCCTTCAGGCTGAACTGCAACAGCTACAGATAGAAGTTTCTTCCACTTGGGGCAGCTCTGATATGCTCTGATTGCTCCAGAAGAGCGCTGCAGGGAATTCGTTTTTTGGCCAGTGGGTAGCATCAGTTTAGTGCAACGCCATCTACGTCACTTCCTGTTTTTTTAAGCGTTTCAGTTGCCAAAACCTGTCATTGCCTATGACACCATATGATAGGGCATCGATATTGGTCCAAGCCTACTGGAATCACGTCCAGGACAGCCTTGAAAAAGACAGCCTTTACGTCAGTGGCTAATGTCCAGCGCCCAGAAAATTGGAAAATTGCCGGGATTTGTTGAAGTCAACTGGGCCGCTTGAGCTTTAAGCCAGATTTTGGTCACGTTCGTCCCATCGTGTTCCATCTCACTTTGGGTGGCCAACACTGGCCAAGCTGCAAAAGACATAAAGTGTGCAGCACATTGGTTGATTCACTGGTTTGACATGTTCGACCCGCAGGAAACGACCAAGATATTTAACGCATAGATCATACATGATCATACATCTGCGTAAATTATAACGACCGAACCCTGTTCTCCCGAAGCCTGGAAATCATGGTTTATTTTAGGGAAATCATCCCCAAATGGCCCAACAATTCAGGTTAGTGAATTATTGTAATTTACCCAGATAGATGTATACTTGTATGCATATGGGAGTCGTTCTAAAACCCATGCAAGACTTTGAGTATTCCAGTGGCAGATATGGATGTGTGTTTTTGCTGCAGTGGTGAAAGACCGCGAAAGGGCGGCGAAAGATTCGCGAAAGGTCCAAATACACCTATATGACTAGATGTATGTGATATAGTATTCCTGCTTGGCAGTTACAGTTGCATTCATGAAAGATAGGAATGGGTTTTAGTATTGGAACTGAAACACCCTCACATCCTCTCATGAAACATGAGTCAGTTTAACAAAAAAAAACACATTTTTGTAGGCGAGAAATCCGCGAAAGGTTCGCGAAAGGCTGGCGAAAGGCGAGTCTGCCAGGATCCCACCTTGGCCCACCTTCACTTGTGTTTCCACTGTCGGGCACTGTGTAAAACATTGTAAAACGACTTAGGTGAATGCTTCCACTTCCTCGTTTGAATTATGTTTAAGGTGATGTTTCCAATGTAATCCTCATGTAAACCTTCAGTACGAAATATGCATGCGAAGACATGATCATATTCCCTGTCCCGATTCTGCTGGGGCGGGAAAGGTTCGCGAAAGAGCGGCGTAAGGGCAGTTTTGGGGTACCATGATTTTGAACAAACCCCCATATGCATGATTATGGTATCTATGTTATACGGTGCGTTCCTCCTTACTTCTGCAGGTTTCGGCACAAACAGATGAATAAATAAATAAATAAATAAATGGATAATATGAATACACGTAGATATATACTATACGTAGATTATGTAAGATAATACAATATAATACAATATGATATGATACATTCTAAGACGTTTTTCATTATGTTATATCATCTTATATTTTTGTATTTGATTATAATATATGACATGGTGACATGGTATAATGACATACCGATATAGCAACAAAAGAGCAAATCAGAAAATATCCATTACAACTCTACCGCCTCTCCAAGATGGTGTTGTGCATTGCTAAATGCTGCCTCCTAGCATGGCGATGTGCAGATCTTTTGTAGACGGGCGTGCGGCACCGGTCGCTGCCTCGTTCGCTTGATGTCGTTGAAGACGCCGAAAATAGAGCACGAAGCAAGAAAAGAAAGCAGCCTTTCTTTGGGTGGTTTCGTGCTGGTAACGGGATTCTGATTGTGATACCCTCTGGTTATTTGTTACAGTTCGCCATGGTTAAGCCATGGCCCTAATCGAAATAGATGGTTTACCGAACTTTAAAATGGTGGATCTTTCCATGGCTATTGCTGTTAGTCATAACCAAATGGTATTCACCAAGGAATCTTGGTTGGTATAATCTTGGTATCCCAGAACTCATCAGCCAACCACGGGGAATATCACGCACCCTCTGGAGATGTGTGACAACTATGGACCCTATGGAATCTGGTGCTGTTGTTTTCCATAGGGATTCATATTCCCCTGGGATACTCAAAAGAATTCTCATGATTATCCAGAATGTGCCATAGATACTATCATAGCATAATGCTGAGTTATAGCATAACGTTGCATAATGCCGATTCTGCTTTTGCCACCAGTCACCAGTAATATCCAGTAATTAATTATATAGGCTCTTTGTAGCCATCACTATCCCCAATTACCATAGGAGCCAAGTCCGACGTGCCCTGAGGTAGTAGTGGTGATATTCTACGCCGGATAGGACCGGAGAGACGGGAGAGGTTGGGTAGATGAAGCCCAATTTACGGCTTAAATTTCATATTGAATGGGGACGGGTTTGATCAGACCCATGGGTTTAACCATGAGATTTCTGGCTACTCCAAATTTTCAGGCACCAAAAATGGGATTACGGCAACCTTTTTTTCGTGAAAAATGGTCAGAGACCAAAGTTCAAATACGTCTGTTCAATGGTTCTAGGTTGAACATTTTTTCCATACACACAGGCAGATATCCCAAGAGTGCGGCCTGGCAAGCTGTGGCCAAGCGCGGATCATCCTCCAAGCTGCCCACCGATGAGTCATTTCTGCAGATCTAGCCAAGTCTATATGGGCTATAAATCGGTATATAAACGGTATACCCTCTGGTTATTTGCTTCATAGCCATGGAAAATGGCGAATTTATAGATGGTTTACCTATTAAAAATGGTGATTTTCCATGGCTATGTTAAATAACCAGATGGCAAATGCAAACAAAAACATGGGGTATAAACGGAATAAATGGTATAAATTGCAAATAATTCATCAACAATCATCAGCAACATCCTCCTTGGCATGGTTCATCGGCATTAGTGTTGCGTTTATGGTACCCTCGTCAGGCTAGTGAGAGAAAACTACGGTATATAGTCAGTACCTTTTGTTCACGACTCAACATTTCTTAGTTGGAGATACCCTCCGATAATCAAAAAAGTGGCAAGGGGAAATTCCTCATCTATAGACTGGTTGGTGGTTTGGAACACTTTTTATTTTTCCATATATTGGGAATAATAATCCCAACCAACTGACAAATATTTTCAGAGGAGTTGAAACCACCAACCAGATATAGATGATATAGTCCCTTTGATATTTAAAACAACCTCCATTAAAAAGGGTGGGGTTCCATTGCCACGTTTGATTACGAGAGGCTACGGCGGACGCCCTATCCTGAGTTGTTTGTGGTTGGCAAACTTTCCCACATCCATCCAGATCGTTGCTATCCCAGTTGGTGGTTTCAACATTTATCAACACGTTTCCACTCATGACCATTCTTACCACTTACTGCGATGATAGTTCCCAATTGACATATGTGTAGCGTTCTTTGTAGGGACTTCCATTGATTGGATGCCCCTCCCATCAGAGTCACAAGCACTTCTCATTCTTCTGGGGTGTCAATGTAAGAGTGGTATGGGAAACTTGCGGGAGGTCCCATCATATGGTCTCTTCAAACTTCATCTTCGTTCGTAATATCTCCAATTTTACTAACCAGTATACGACCATTTGGGGAAGGTTGGGTCGCCACCATTTGCCTTTCGTATTCCATGTAAAGCAATAGCCAGCGGGCCAAATGTGCTCAAAACTTGGTAGGCTTTGAAGGTGAGCTGCTTCAAGAATGGAAGATTCGGATTCATTTGAAAAGAATTGGACGGTAAACTACTCGAAACATGATGCTTTGGAACCTTATTTGGCAGTGTGTCAAAACCTTGTACCCCTTCTGTTCACATCAAAATAGCTGGGATTTTATGGATGTTCATCCCATTAAAAATGGTATTTTCATAGGTATTGATCCATACCCACTTTCGTCCTGAAAAATGGAGTCCTTATGGCTCAGATGGCCATAGGATGGGGAAGGCAGATCCCACATGTCCTTGAGGAAAAGGTGCTGGAAGTTCTTTGATGGGAAGGCCTCGCGAGCGTTTGGTGAAGATGGTGAAACGACTGAGAAAGCTATCGGAGTTATCACCAACCATGGTTTATTCATTAGGGGGGTACTCCTCCAATAGTCATTTCATCATATTTCATCTAATACCTTTTTTTTTATGGTACCCTCCCAATTCAACAGTTGTTAGGGTATTATTAATCCAGGCTTGAACTTTTTTTACTAACAAAGATTTGTTGAACATATCCAAAACACAATGTGACGATGGTAGCGAAGTATGGATTATTCACCAAACCCAACATGTAAAAGGATTTAAACATGGGGGATTCTCAAAATTGCCAGTTCCAAAGTATGTGTTTTTATCCACGAAAAAAAACAGAAACAACAAATGTTGGATGATTTTGAGGCACCCTTCATCTTTCACTAATCAAATCATCTAAAATCCATCGCTGAAACCAGCCTCAACTCAACTCATTCCCGGAGTCTGATACGTTTTGCTATTAGCCTCTGGTAATGACTGTTACAGTTTGCGAACTGGAAAATGGCCATAGGAATAGTGAGTTTTCCCATTAAAAAGGGTGATTTACCATAGTTTTTTGTATGTTTACCAGAGGGTAAGAGTTTTCAAACTGGAAAGTGAATGGCCCATTGGGTTTGATGATTTACACTTTTTAAATCATGATGTTCCTGTTCGCAAACTATGAAATTACCAGAGGGTATGTATCATCTAGAAATGATTCTAAAAGTTCAGTTCTGGCATGCACCGCATACCCTCTGGTAAACTAACGTAACTATGGATAATCACCATTTTTAATGGGTAAATCCATAAAATCCACTATAAATGGCCATGTTCAATAGCTATACGTTACATTACCAGAGGGTAGCTCATATTTATGCACCTTCACAGTGCAAGAGGTTTCGACCGATCAAAGCCGGAAGCCGCGATTTCGGAGATTTCGGTATGGTGTGGATTTATTAACATGGTATTTTGAACCATAGTTACAAATCTAGTGCCAACCAAGCTGCCCTGAAATGTGGTCATTGTTTCATCGTTTCCCTTGTGACTTCCAGAAGCTTGGAGTTCCCACCATTTGGATCTTCGTTTTTAGGAATTGAGTCTTAAGATTTTCAATGTCTATACACATCTATATACTATATATACACACATCTACATACTATTATATATATACACATTAGATTACATTAGTATAATATATATATGTAGATGTATATGATATACAATGTATAATGATGTATATAAATCTGGGTAAATTATAACGACCTCACTACGACCTCACTACGACCTCACTGGGAATCATGGTTAGTAAGGGAAATCATCCCCAAATGGCCTTAATTCAGGAGTCAGCGGGGGGTGGGCAGGGACCGCAAGAAGTTGGTGGCCTTAATTCAGGTTAGTGAATTATTATAATTTACCCAGATAAATGTATATATTTGTTATACACACAAATATACTTCCTGAAGTCCAAAAAGGCGACCCAAACTACCCAAACAGCATGCTGCAGGGTGGCAGGGGCAACGACAGCTGTGAGCCTGGCGAAGACTTCTTGTTTTTATGGCGTGTCTCAGTTGTCTCCTGCATAGAATTGATGTGGTGTGTACATTATAATCATATATGTCTATATTATATATTATATATATATATTGTATGTATATATATATATATGTATATAGGTGTGTATACACATATATATATATATTATGGATATTTTCAGACTCAGGGTCAGCCATTGGTGAAACCATCCCTAGACAAATCCCGATGATTGGTGAGGAACCCATTTATCGAGTTTACTGTTACTGTTGACATTCCAGTGCCCAGTTGCTGAAGACTCCTGATGCAACAATCCATTGAGACATCTGATGGTAAAATACATTAAATACATGAACAATATCATGACAAGAAGCTAGGAAGATAGTTAAATTAGTTCGCGTATATTTACATATTAGGATCCAGAAATATGTTCTGCACACGTGACCAGATCAAGCTATTGAAGAGTAAGATCCAAGCTACAAAAACTCCAATTCAACCGCTAAAACTTATATATTGGAAACTGGGATTAAGGCGATTTGTCTTCATAATTTGTATCAATGCATCACAAAAAAATCAACTGGTTTCGCTTCGGGAACTATGGCAGAATCCATTTATTCAACTTGGCTCAACTATTTCAGATGGCTTGAAGATGATAGCTGGTCCAGATTGGTGAATTATCCTCAACCCAACGTTTGAAAAGGTGATAGATAGTCGGAGTTTGACATTTTGAGGGTTTACAACATAGTTTCACCGAAGCAAAAAGAGATATTGCAGGATATGTATGACCCATGTCAACAGTCTTGGAATTGATGACACAGCTAAGATGGGTAATGCCACATTGACCACAGGGTAACGACAGGTGATCAGCCAAACCGACCATTTTTTGAACCATATTTTGGGGATCAACATCCATTCATTATATAGCTACTTTGGTGTTCACCAGCTTGCCAGGGTTTTGACCTGTGGCCCCGCCTATCCCAAAGCTTGGTTTTCACACTCAGAAAATTGCCAGCGACAAGGCATTCGTGGGACCATAGCTTTGTGCTCTGCATTGATCATGGCTACAGACTTCGTTTTATTTTTTTCTAGCTATTTTTTTCATTTTTTTCCCTTTTGATTGAAGAATTTGATGAGTTTTTGGCACCAGGGTATTTTAATTATGTTTTTGTACCATAAAATCCCATTAAAATACCATAAAATCCCATTATGTCCCAGCCATTCTTCCCTTCCTGGGGATATATTTTTGGACGCCAGGTGCTTACAGAGGCCTCCAGCCTTCTCTTAGACGAGATCTCGGGATGCCGCCTGGCTGCCACCGCTTGTCCAGGAAGCGAACCGCCTGTTGATTACCTGGGGTCATACAATGTGGGGCCCCCAAACGTATGAGTTGGTTTATAACCCCATCTAACTATGGTTATAACATGTTATAACTACCATAAACCCTAGATAACCCTAGTGAAATTGTAGTTATGTTCACCAACTTAGCTATCTTGGGGGCCCCACATTGTACTACCCAACTTTTTCGGTGGATGGAAGAAATCCTGCGCCTCCCTCCCTCACCTCGCCGCCAACGTCGCCAGCTTCGCCAGCTTCGCCACGTCATGTCTACAGCTTCCGTGCTAGCCATGTCTACAGCGTCACTCAAGCATCGCATCAGCTCTTTGGGCCTCGGGCCCGAATGCTATTTGCTAGAAAAAATGCCAGATGAAGAAAATATGTCAGATAGAATGTCAGATAGAATGTCAGAATGTCAGATAAGATCGCAGTGAATATATGTCCGACGGAAATTCAGAAGAATGTCAGATAGAATGACAGTATGGTCATCAGATACAAGGGTCAGTTGGCGGGGATCACCTGAGCAAAGTCATGTGTTTTATGATGATGACCAAATATGATGAAATATTACTAAATGACCAATGATTGTTTCAGGAACATACACATACGTATATTATTAAAAAAAAAGTAATAAATATATATATATATATAAGTCTGATAATGATAGTAATGTCAACCCCGGATTAATAAACCATAGTTTATTAGTTCGGGGGGTACTTCCCCAATAGTCATTTCATCTGATACTTAAATGATACCCCCCAATTAAACAGCCGGTTGGGGTTTATTAATCCAGGCTTGACATTTAGCAACAGTCAACAGGTCAATTCAGGAATAGCCCAGGAACCCCCTGGGTAACCGAAAAAGACCACGGAAAAAAAAACCTGTACGAAAGATGGGATGTCTCCGATATATAACTGCAATATATAGGATTTATATAATGATTATATAGAGTTATGATCCGGTTTTAAGCTGCGATCAACATCCAACTAATACTAATCATCCATCGACATGACAAAGTGTTGAATCATTAAGAACACCTTACTAAATATGGATTTAAACTGGTTCAACCGATTTTTGAGGCACCCAAAATTGGGAAACTTCGATCATTCTATGATCGGGGGATGGGGTATCGGATATATTAGTCGTCGCAAAGCACGATGGCAGGAGAAATTTTCTCAGCAGGCGTCCAAAACCAAACCGTCCAAAACCAAACCGTCCAAAACCAAATTTGTATATCAAGGTTATTTGTATTAGTTCCAAGGTGGCTGAACAGGAACACCAAAATCCATGAAATCCCTTGAAGTTCCAATGAGAAGAAGGCGACGACAGAAGGCCTTATGGGCTGCCGCAAGCCAGGATCCATTCATGTATGTTGCAAGTTGCAACCCTAATGTTTGTTGAATAGATCTTGGTGTTGGTGCTTAATATTCTAAAATGTGTTTGTCATCTACAAATATCATGTGGCAATCAAGAAAAACATAGATGAACATATTATAAAATATCCTCCTCGCAGTAAAGTTGCCGTTCTGCTTCACATTTCATCACTTTTGTTCTTGGTATCCCCCACGATTCCCATAACAAATCCACACTTTCTTGTCGTGGTCATTCCAGGTGCCATGGAGGTGCTTCCAGTGCTTCCAATGACTTGGTTTTTCACAGGTCCCCTGCAGCAACATTGTTAACATGCAACCTGCGTGGCTAAGGCCCTGTGGGCTTGACGAATGCGAATGCCAATTCCTCAGCATCGGCCACGCCACGGCGGGTTTGGAGCTGGTGATCCATCCCTGGTGACGATCCAAAATTGACATTCCTGTTGGGTGGGTTGAAAATATCTAGCCAGACAACAAAATCTGGTTGGTGGTTTGGAACATGAATTTTATTTTCCCCAATAGTTGGGATATTGGGATGATGATCCAATCTGACGAACTCCGTCATTTTTCAGGGGGGTAGGTACACCACCAATGAGAAATTCCTAAAGACAGGGGTTCAAAATGATTCGAACACGACCAAGCTGAACAAATAGCCAAAAACAAAAATCAAACATAAAGACTTGCATTTGCAGTAAGTATTTAATAGAGCCCGGACATACGTGCGTGTGTGAGGAAGCACAATGTGGGGGCCCTAAGATGGGCAATTTGTTTGTGACTACAATCAGATTTGGATTTATAGTGACTGCTGACTTGGTTAACATAAATCAACACTAATATAATTTGGGGGCTCCACATCGTCATAGTTTGTCAACCGTTTTTGCTTGGGATGATCCCGTAAAATCAATGGGAATGACTCAGGATCCAACAGATAGGCCTGATACATATAGGCCTTACATATGGAATCGGAACCTCCAATTTAAAATCGGTTCCTGAAGATCTCCCATTGATAAAAGCTGTTTCCGGTGAAATACCATGTATACATATGTGTACTAGCTACTAACACCGTGAAATCAGGAAACAAAAGAGGCCCAACTTGCATGAAATGCATCCACGTTTAAACCCTAAAGAGCCGCCTTGGGGTTGCAGCCTCCATGGGTTTGAAAAGATCATTTCTCCATCACACATGGTCACTTTTTGAAGGTTCCATTTGAGTTTCTGGTGGCTAAGGATGATTTTAGGAGGAAATCGCCCTCTTTCAGGGCCTGACCACCTGACTCAAGCAGTTTTTAGGGATGTGCCATTGAGCAGGGCCCCCAAACCGCTAAAACCGCTGGTAGTTGATGCAGATGTGGCTTTAATGGGAATCACAAAATGGCTCATGATCAAAATATACACATCAGAAAACACTTGGAAACACTATTCACCAGCCAGATCTAACCATCCCAGAATTTTTGATGGTCTTTTTGGTTGAATATGCAGAGAAAAACCATCTTTGGATGGCAAAATGCAGTAGACTCCATGGCAAAAACACGGACGCTAAAACCGAGAAACTGCCGGGACACCCGGGCTGAGGCCCAGTCCAATCTACCCAGGACTACTGGGCACCAGTCGAATGGGTCGGTCTATGGAGTCATGTTGGATGATTTAATGATATTTGTTGATATTCACTAGTTAGATCCTCAGTTGCTTGCCAAATCCCAAATTTTCTGATGGTTAAAACATGTTGGGTAGGCACCAGGGTGGGCCAGACGAGTTGTAGGGTGGGCCAAATTGATACAAATTGTGGGTTAGTTTACATCATCCCAAGTAGGAGTGTACCCAGTCATAAACCTCTATTGGGATAGTTTATCTGGTTGGTGGTTTGG
>Ga0126342_10019258_pt1 | contig 11612 bp, 15 predicted proteins | sample Cyp1metagenome_FD_92528 | JGI IMG/M metagenome (GOLD analysis project Ga0126342, IMG submission 92528) | Coral microbial communities from Lord Howe Island, Old Settlement Bay, Australia - Cyphastrea 1 metagenome | ecosystem: Host-associated > Invertebrates > Cnidaria > Coral ... | reverse complement strand
TTGTTGTGGTTGCTGTGGTTGTTGTGGTTGTTGTGGTTGTTGTGGTTGTTGTGGTTGTTGTGGTTGTTGTGGTTGTTGTGGTTGCTGTGCCTGCTGCTGTTGCTGTTGTTGTTGTTGTTGGTGGTGGTGGTGGTGGTGGTGGCGGTTGTTGTAGTGCTGGTGGTGGTGTGGTCGTGGTGGTGGTGGTGATGGTGTGGTGGTTTTTGTGGTGGTTGTGGTTGTTGTGGTTGTTGTTGTTGTGGTTGTTGTTGCGGTCGTGGTTGTGGTTGTGGTTGTTGTGGTTGTCGTTGCCGTCATCGGCGTTGTCGTGGTCGTGGTTCTGGCCGTCGTTGTCCTTGTCGTTGTCCTTGTTGTCGTTGTTGTCGTTGTTGTTGTTGTTGTCGTTGTCGTTGTCGTTGTCGTTGTCGTTGTCGTTGTCGTTGTTGTTGTTGTTGTTGTTGTCGTCGTTGTCGTTGTCGTTGTTGTTGTCGTTGTCGTTGTCGTTGTCGTTGTTGTCTTCGTTGTCGTTGTCGTTGTGGTTGTTGTTGTTGTTGTTTTGTTGTTGTTGTTGTTGTTGTGGTTGTGGTTGTCGTTGTCGTTGTCGTTGCTGTTGCCGTTGCCGTTGTCGTTGTCGTTGTCGTTGTGGTTGTTGTCGTTGTCGTTGTGGTTGTGGTTGTTGTTGTTGTTGTTGTCGTTGTCGTTGTCGTGGTCGTGGTTGTGGTTGTTGTTGTTGTTGTTGTTGCTGTTGCTGTTGCTGTTGCTGTTGCTGTTGCTGTTGCTGTTGCTGTTGTTGTTGTTGTTGTTGTTGAACACCCTTCTTTAAAACCCACTATATTAATCCCCCTGTCTATTTTCGTATATGCATCTCCTTCCCCATCTTTGGACAGGACACAGTTTGTCCATGGCGCAGCTGCCGAGAAGGACTCAATGTAGTTCCACGTCCTTCTCATCCATTTGCATCCAAGGAATAAGTGTCTTTTGGACTGCAAACCATCAGTTGCTATCGATTTTGCTGGTATCCATACGTACATTCGATGGGGAGCCAGTTGGGGCTACAAACAGAATCAGAACTACATGATACTTTGGAGATTTAGTATGATTTGATTCGATTTCAGAAAGGAAAACAGGAATTGAATCGGAGTTCACCAGCAACAAAACTGATTCATGGGATTTTACCTTTTTTTTTTCCAAGAAACATGTGCAAAGAATTGCAAAGATCTAAACTGAATCGGATGCGCGTATTGGATCGTGAAGATATGAAGCAACAACAAGGATATTTTTTGGACAAAGCAGAAACAATGCGGATTTATATAAATAGTTCAATAATTTCATGGGATTGCGCCAAGAAAAAAAGGATGTTCATTCAATTTCACCACGAAACACGCGGAAATTCGTTGGATGTATCGGGGTATGAACACAACCGTGAGGGTACGAATGAACAGGAATGCAGCAACCAAACGGGACTTCAACCGTGGAGATTTCAGCAACGAATGATTTAATGAAGTGCGTTAGATTGTAAAAAGGAACCATAAGAGACCGAATTTCCTTGGACAGCAAATCGGGATGTGGAATCATCTTTTTACAGGTCCACTTGGGCCCCTTGGGCCACAAGAGGGTTATTTTAGATGTGGGATGGACCAAACAATTTGGTTGTTTTCCCCAACATGTTCAGACCCGTGTTCTGAGGTATTTTGCCTTAACTTCCTTTTCCAGAGCCAGGCGTGGCACTGGGTGATGTGTCAGAAAGCCATTGGATGTCAACGATGTCGACACGGCCAGGCTTGGTCGCCTATCTGGTGGGCAGCATGGTTTATTTTTGAGAGCCTTGGCCGCAGAGACAAAACCAGCCATGTACAAAACAACACGCATAGGCTACAATGATCTACTATGATCTACTATGTGTTTTATCAATGTCTATTCCGATTCCAATCGAAATCTTCCCAAGTACCGTATTTTCATTAGTCACTCTGACCTCTCTTGCCATATCCTAACTGCCTATGAATCAACCATCCATGCCGTCTTGAGATCCAACGCCCCAGCCGCAGGTATTATGGCAGAACGGCTCTTTTCATCTACTTGCCGTTCGCAGCGTTCTTGGATATTGTCCCTTGAGCTGTTGAGAAAATCCAAAAGCTCAGTGCTTTCAGGTGAGTTAATTATGTATGAAAGGTAATTATCAGACCATATCAGACTGTCAGTTTTTTCCGCTTTCGCAATGGAGATGTGGATATGGATCAATATTTCGGACCTGCGATCACAAATATTGCTTGATTTCGGTCGTCGGTCTACAGGAAGGGTCCAATTCAGCCGCTTAGGAATCATTTTGTGTTGATCTCTTCCACCAAAGACATATGAAAAGGCTTCACCAATCGAAACCATACTAGGGGTGCCAGTGCATATACATACAAAATATTATGAAATACATTCAACAGTTTTGGGTATCTATTTTAAGTTGTGCAGATCCTGATTCAAACATGTTTATATGACCAGTTTAACCCGTCGTTTCACCATGGGAGGTTGTGATGTTCAGTTTCGTCGTGCTGCTGAAATGGCTCATCCTTGGAAGGGTCAAGCCAGGCTCGGTTTGCCCAGAAATGGACCCAACAAGTATGGGAAATTAAGAGAACATGTGGGACAATGATCCTGGGGATCGATATGGATCGATGATGATGATGATGATGATGCCACCGATCATGGTGATGAATCTGATATCATGATATCATCATGAAACAACGGGTGTGGAAGTGTAATTATTTAGATATACATGGGTTGCTTATTGCTTGAACCCGTCATAAGTGAGTGATAGCCACTTTTGGGTGAAACGTGGTCATTTTATATCTTGATCTACCCATTTCATCCCTTTTCTGGCGTGTTGGGAGCCATCAACACAATGGACACCTGGATTCCAGGCACCATCGAGCTGTGGTCTGCTGCAACTTGGTTTATAAAAGTCTACATAATGGGTTTGTCCAAAAATTGTGTACCTTGAGTCCAATAGTTTTGGTTCTATGATTTTCCCTTTTAGGTTTAATGAAAATGTTGTTCCAATAGGGTTAAATTAGTGTTCTATGAAAATGAGTGGCCCACAATTCTTTGGCATTTCTCATTTTCATGCGACCCACGTTGAGACGTCATCACCCTCGGCTGATGCCGAATCAAATTTTAATAAATTGCTACTGCTACTACTACTGCTACTACTACTACTACTACCACCACCGCCACTACCACTACTACCACCACTATCACAAGAATAACATGGAATACTATCCCTGCCAATCTGAGGAATACTATCGCTGGTGGTTCGTAAACACCTTGCTGAGACACTCCATGGCTCAAGCGATGCCACTCATTGCAGACACCTCTGTGGCGAACTTTCTGCTTCGGGCCTTGGGTGCCTTGGGGCAGCTGCGTGTGGAATATATGTCATGTATATGTATATGTGTATCTATGTGTTTGTATATTTACTTTTTTTTATTATTTACCACAGTGTTCATAAATGTTGATAACATATATATATAATATATATAAGTATTTGCATATATGATGTATTTCATTGTATTTCACAGATATGTGTGTATATACATATTCTACATATATATATATATATGTATGTTTACGTCATTATATACATATATATATATATACAACTAACAGTGTCGAACATGTGCATATGTGTTGATAGGTGTCTTTATATTTTTTCTGAACCTGGCCAACATTTGTGGTTTTCCAAGAACTTCCATGGTTCTTGAGAAGAAGCTTGACATGTCTTCCCCAGATGGACTTTTCGGACATGTGAAAACTCCTTGTATAGATTCTGGCTGTGTTCTGTCAAAGGGACATGGTGACTGTTCCGTGTCCCAGAAACAATGTGAATGTCTACTGCCATGTTCGAGTCCACCTATTTTGATATTTTCAATGGTTGGAAGTTTCTTCGCACATCGCAGAGATTTCCAATTCCATTAAACAGAAATTGGGGATATCAAATCACAGGGTCCAAAATCCCATGATTTTTCCGGACATAGCCAATCTTCAGCTGGTGGCTCCAGCTGCAGGTGCGAAGATCGGCGAAGGCGCCAAGATCAGCGTCTTCAACCTGCATGACCCTGACCTGTTAGATGTGGGAGCGAATGCGACCATTGGCACCTCAGCATGGCTGGTGATTGGATGCTGGTGGATGCTGGTGATTATGTGATTGGATAAAGATCCCTCTGAGAGGTCCAGGTACTATGGGCAGTGGCACCGTGTCATTTGTTGTCATATTTCTGGACAAACCCATATAGTTTGGTCGATCCATTTTGCAGGATGTCAGGGCACCAGGGTTTTGTTCCCCTCCCCGACTATGATTATCCCACTCTTGGAATCATCATCCTTTCACTCTAATAAATACTACGGTAACGACATTTAAATGTGTGGAGGGCGGGCCAGACCGCAAGAACCCGTACATTTAAATGTAGATATATGTCGATCACGTAATAATGAAGAACCTGCTAGAACCCAGTTTCGGCGTAAGTCTTTTCTCAATCGGGGGTCTAATTTACGGCAGGTGAAAAATGGGATTGGAGGCACACGACACCCACCACTGGCTGCCAGTGAAGCTTGATAGGACGCCCTGAGTGAAAAAGACCAAAAGCAGATGGTCACTGTAACTGGATGCCAAGTGATGCCAATAAGAATACGTTTGTCCCCCAAATCAGAAAAAGTGATAATTTGTGATCTCAATCAATTGTATATATTTAGATACCTTGACGGACTTTGTATATTTCCCAGAATCAGTATTCTAGGTATGTATATGTATATATATATATATATATCAGATCTGATCAGATCAGGCGAGAGTGAATAGGGAAGCTATAGTCACATCATATCAGACAAAAGCGACTAGGGAGCCATAGTCATACTTGTATCATATCCTTACAAGAGTGGGACGGAAGCTATAGGCTTGGTCTAATACGACGATATACATATTTACAACTATCTATAACTATATTATTTATATATATATATATGCATATTGTATTTTTGTTGGTTTTCATATTTTTGACAAACTCTCCCCATCGTCATATGATCTTTGCCACCAGGTAAAAGAGCAAAGCTGGCGACCAGTTCGGTTCTTCATGGAAAGGTTCACCTGGGTGTCATTCGAATAGGCCCGGGGCTCGGACGGGATGGTCCCAGTATGTCCCAGTTATGTACCGAACAAAAAAATGGCGGATAGAAATACTTGATTCTCATCTATCATGATTATCATATATTAGTCATCATTGGCATCATTGGCATCTCATGCAGTGAAGCCAAGATTCAACCAAGACTTATCGTCAAACGACAAATCAGCATATGTGCCATGTTCAAAAAGTAGGGTGCCTTGTTTTGCCACATTGGGGGATGGTCATCAATCATCATCAATCCTTTAATACTGGGGTCTCCCCAGTATGTATTTATAATGATTTATAATGATTTATAGATGTATATCATCATATAATTATATGTACACACTGATTCACTCATTATAGACATTCCCATTATTAGGGATGGATGACATATGATTACATACACCATATACCATGTTTTGACCCTAGCACATATATCAAATCAGCCATCATGATGCCACGCTGAAACATGTACAATACCACATGTCAGGGATACAGGCTGCAATTTATGGTCCTTTTAATGTGGAACATTACTCTTCAAATGGGTAAAATGGTACTTGATCACTGGAGACTGACGATCAACTTGGGTGTCTTTGTGTTTTACTCAGTCATTTCTCATCACTTTCCCTATTGTTTGATGGACATAGATTAGGGCTATAACCCATTTCTAGACACATCCAAGTATCATATTGTCAATTATTTATCCCATAAATTGATATATATATATATATAAAAATTGTATGTTCATGACATCTCCATGATGGTTCCTTATATATTTATATCGTAATTTCTGCATCTTTTTCAAATTGGGTTCTTGGGGAAACCCCTTAGAGGATCATCCTGGTACATCGCCGGTGACTGTCGTGGAATTTCCCCAAAAAACAGGTCGGTTTCAGGTCGAGGTGTTTTTCTAATATGAATGGGATAGGATTATAAGTGGATATATATATATATATATATATGTATATATATAATTATAGTTCTAGGGTTTATATCATGTTAGATCATATGATATCATGCTATATCCCAAGCTTTTTGGGGGTGAAATCACCATGATTACCCTGCAGGTCACTCCGCTGCCGTGGGGCCTACCGCGGTCCTGTCCCAGAACACAGTGGTTCCAGAACGAAAGGCCGTCGTGCCCCTTTCCACGATGCCAGGTTTCTTCGAAGAAAATGGGGATGGAGCCAAGCTGCCAAGCCACAATGGGGACAAGCAACGTCCACATAGTGATTTTGTTTGGGAATCATTTTGGGAAATCTATGATGTGGAAAATCTATGATGTGGTAAATCTATGATGTGGTAAATCTATGATGATTTTGGGAATGGTTTATTGTGGGCTTTAGCACATTGATGAGATTTGACTGGGATTGAAGTTATCTTAACATGGTGATTGAATAAAATGTAAGCCATAAGAATTTGGATTTTACTAGCAACAAATGTGGATTTGGTATAAATCAACCATGATCAATAGGGATGCAATTGGGGTATAATTGGTAATTACGCAATGACATATACAAACAACACCTGTAGCAATACTTAGGGGTGCAGTTGTTTTTTCTTTTTAATGGATAGAACCATGGTAAGTTGGGATGTAACAAGGAAACATCCCTACTGGCCTTCCTTATACTCGTTACAGCCATGAAGAAACCCCAAGGAAAATGATCTATGGTGGATAGATAGGTCACATCAGTAACCATATCTATCATCTACCCTCTGGTAAACATACCAAAAACTATGGAAAATCAACATTTTTAATGGGAGAACTCACTATAAATGGCCATGTTCAATAGCTATGTTAGTTTACCCGAGGGTATGAAATATCTTTTTTTTTCCGTATCGATTATCTTTCATGTACGAACAGAAACACATGTGTATATATATATATATACACACAACATAGTATAGCAACTGATCAAATATAATGCATAGCTACTATACAAGCATATACACATATGCATCGTCATCCCCAGAAAGGAAATAACAGGCTCAATTTATCTCTATTTTAGTGGATTTGTTTACTGTTCCAGTTTTTTTTTGGGGTTTGCTATATATATATATATACACATACATATATGGGGGGGGGCGCTGACCATATATACCATATATATATATGTATGTATGTATGCATGTATGTATGTATGTATGTATATATATGTGTATATTTATATATATATATATACATATGCAAACATATAATATATATATACACGTAACATATGTATGTATTTTTTGACCTTACCATAGATAGACGATGGTTAGGGGCAATCACCCCCAACTGCCCAAACCAATCAGGTTTGCGACACATTATTATATTCCCAGATATATTTTGTGGGGAAAATATTATTAAATCTAATTTTCCAAAATAAGCATAACCATAATATGTATATATATATATATATATCAAATAAAATTCAATGACTATATGTGGAAATTTATTCATCCATTCATATATTCACCAATAAACGCATGATATGTATTTGAAATCCCATTGGTGATACATTTGGCAAATAAAATCAAATTATTAAATGAAATCCCAGAATTCTCCTTTGATCTGTGTAAATTATCACGACCTCATTGCCACTGGAATGATGATTAGGATTGGGGGAATTCCCTCATATTCCAGAATGATCAACTTAGTGAATTATTCTAACTTACTCAGCTGATTACCTGGTAACAATCCATAATGTTTTATAATACCCATATGATAATTCAATAGCAAAGTGTGACTCATCCCATATTCCATCCAGGATGGCACGGCCCCGTGGGGTCGGTGGCGTTTCACGACGTACAGCCACCGCGAGCTGATGAGAATTGCCTGCTGTTAGGAGGTGGTGAATTGATGGATGCTTAATGGTTACCTAATGGTGTAATGAATGGTTGTTTAACGGATTATTTTATCATGAATTTTAAAGGTATTCATCGAATTTTTCATGGAATTTAATGGGAATTAGTTGGTTCACCAATGGTTCGCATGGTTCAATGGTTACTAATTGGCAATGAAGTCAACTACTATTGCAAGGTGGTGCCCCATAGTCAACTAAGTTGGTTTAGAAGTCCAATAATTAGGGTTTTGGTTAGCTATAGTTAGTGGGGGCTATAGACCAACAAAGATCACTGCGGGGTACCACCACGTTATACCCGTTTTTGGTATTCAAGCACCAACAGTAGGATAATAGGGATGTAGCTAATCAAATGATGGAAACGTGATGGACTGGGGATATCATAGGTGAGGTCCCCAACGGCACTGCGGAGATAACCATGGGACTTTAGCCACAACAACTGGGATTTTGCTCGCAAACATGGGGGATTGGTATATACCCTCTGGTCATTTAACATAGCTATGGAAAATTACCCATTTATAGATGATTTGCCTATAGTACCATTGGTGATTTTCATTAGCTATGTGAAATTTCCAGAAGGGAAAGCCAACCATGATAATAATCGATGTTTTATTGGGAAGGTCACGGGAATATTTCATTGGATATAACCAAGTATATGGCATCTGAGTTTGTTCATCAGACTTTCAGCATTGCTGCGTCAATCACTATAACATAAGAAAGCCAATGTTAGTTGCCGTGTTAGCGTTTACCAGGTTTCAATCAGATTGCATACGCTTTCTGTAATTTTCTCACTTTATATGAGTGTGCATCGACATAGTGGAACTCCGGTCCACATGTTTGGTCCCTTCTGAATCCCATCCTTCCAACCGCAAATTCTTTTCACACATGCGACCCCAAAATGATGGTCGCATCGGAAAACCTGATTTCAGACAATAGAACCATCCAAATTAGCTAAATCCAATCCTCAACTCATGATTTCCAAGCAGATTTCCCATATAAATCCATGATTAACCAATGCATATACCATCAACATCCCCATCATATCCCATTAATATGTCCCCTTCTGCCGAAACGGCAGAAGGGGATTCCCGGGGATTCCCATGCCATGGTCGTTTTTCGTCCACGAGGAGAAGTTCCATCGGAGGCAGAATTTGCTGCGGGTGGTCTTCGGTCTGCCAGTGGTGTTGATGACGGAGGTCCTTCCGCCGCTTGGAGCAACGACGGAGATGTCCATCCCCCAGTCACCATTTTTAATGGTATAGTATACCCTCTGGTTATTTAACATAGCCATGGAAAATGGCCCATTTATAGATGGTTTACCTATTAAAAATGGTGATTTTCCATGGCTATGTTAAATAACCAGAGGGTATAGTATAAACCATTCCCAGAAAAATGGGTGGTAAAAATGACATTGTTTTACCCACATCAATGATCATGATCATGTTTGCTGGCAATATTCTGATGATGATCATATAATGATGATCATGATGATAATGATATATGATATATGTATGAGAATATTAATACATTGCCAATATTGATTTCATGAAAATGTATTATTTTTTTAATGATAGTGGGTCACAGCAATGGTTACCCCGGTTCGCTTCGTTAGTCATGGTCGCTTAAACATGCAATCATTGAACACATTCGGATTGGTCAAGAAATGAACAATGTGTTTTTTTTTCGGTTCCAGATTCGACAAGCCGCTTAGCCAAATTGTGGATTATTCTTAACATATCCCAATTTATTGAAGTATATTGAAGTATTGCTTGAAGCCCTCATCTTTAGTAGGTACTATGCCACGTACTATGTGCTGGTTTGGTCCTACGACGGTCTCTATGATGATGACCCAGTGACCGCCTTTGCCATTTGGAGTGTCTTGCTGGCATGGATCTATGCCCATCCCATGTGGTTCTTCCGGATGATCGTCGTGATTCTGCAAAAGTGGTTACTCATAGGCCTGGACCCCTGGGGAGGCCAAAACAGGGTTGAGGAAGAGTGGCTGCTTTTGGGAGGGCAGGGTTTTCTTAAAAGGTGCCGTTGTTGGTCATTCAGGCACAGAAGCTCAATGCTGAGACCGCCCGCACGCTTTGTGAAGTTTCACCCACCAATCCAAACCAACTCTTCGGGTCAAAGTTGGTACTCCTACCATGCGAAGTTCTTCTCCCTGTCAATTGGCAGGCGATTTCCGGAAACAGAGAAATGATGAGCTGAGCCACTGGAATGAGTGGAAGCACTGGGTGCATGGCCGGGCAGTGGAATCCCATGACTTTGAGGACATGGGGCGGGGTTGGCGGAGATGAGCCATTTGCCATACCCAAACAAAGGACATAGTCAAGAGGAACATTGTCCTCCCAACTCCCAACCTCATGTTTCTTCGGGTGCGTTCTGCGACTAAATTTTCAATCTGGTAGGCTGATTAGATCTTGCTTCGTGGTGCGAAAGGATCCAAAAGCATCCAAAAGCTAGTTTGCCTTCATGTCTCACGTGGTTCCTATGAAAACCATCCACCGCACAGATGCGTACCCCGCCGGATGGATGCGGTGCAGGAGCTGTGTACCATGTTCACAAACACAGAGTTCCTGTCCTACATCTATCGTGCGCTGGGCACCAAAATTGGAAGACGTGTGCAGATCGATCAGCAACGACCCCAGAGATCATCACAGACGGGTCACAGGGACATGCTGTCTGGGTGTCAGCCAGTTTTCCTTCAACCGATGGAACAGAAAAAACATGAAAAAACATGAAAACACTGACTTACTCCCAAGACCTCCACATCATTCCCCCAAAAAATACATCCCTGTGATGTATGATCCCTTTGACACTTCCGACGTTTGCGCATGGCAGGGCGGTTGTTATGCCTAAGGCTCCATTTCATCGAGAATGACTGCGTAGATATTGATGACTATGTGGCTCTGGGTAGCATTTTTCAGCTGGTTTCAGATGGGTCAAGCATTTGCACCACCTCTAAACAATTGAGATCAATCCGATAATTTTGAATCTTGACGATTTTGACCCATGTCCATATTGGATCCATATGGAAGATGGCTATGGACACAAGAAAAACACTATACCAGGTTTTTTTTGATGTTATTTTCGTTTGAACAGCCGGGTACCAAGGCAAACTGACTCGTTCCACCAGATGAAGCTGAACTCAGGTGGTCTTTGGCAGTGAAGTCATGCTGTGCACCGACATGCACGCGCCCTGGGTGCCCTTGGAGTATAGCAAGAAGATGGAGAAGAAGCGAGGAGTGCCGAGATTGTGCCCTTCCTGGGGGATGTTGGGGCTACCATGGGTTACCTTTATCAAGTTGAGATGAAAGTTGGTTTGAAGCCATGACTCATCATGACTAGCTGGAGTATCCTGGAGTCACCTTTTGACTACTGTAGATTGAATCAAGATGCGTGCGTGAAGACAAATGCTCGAATATCTAGCATGATATAATATAATATAATACAATTTAATTATAATATAATATAATATATAATATATAAGGTAAAATATATAATATATAATATAATATATAATTAAAGGGCTCCGCCCCCTGCCGCCGACCCCTGGGCATATCTCCCATTGAGCAAAACAGCAGGGCCCTGAAGGACGGACCGAGCCTCCGGGCAACGGCTCCCACTGCCTAACGTT
>Ga0126342_10019257_pt1 | contig 11613 bp, 12 predicted proteins | sample Cyp1metagenome_FD_92528 | JGI IMG/M metagenome (GOLD analysis project Ga0126342, IMG submission 92528) | Coral microbial communities from Lord Howe Island, Old Settlement Bay, Australia - Cyphastrea 1 metagenome | ecosystem: Host-associated > Invertebrates > Cnidaria > Coral ... | reverse complement strand
TCTTTTGATAACTTGATTTATTATCTACAACTACAATGATATACAGGGGGGACGGGGCAGGGGGGGGCCCTTTCGCTGGAAAAATCACGTGATGTCCTTGAGCAGCCCCCCCAATACTTGCTAAAGCATGCTAAAGCAAGAAGACTCCAGCTAGCTGACGGTAGCTTTCGTGATAATGCTGATTGAAAAAACAAGTCATTACTCCAAATATAGGTAAATATCAGCACTATTGTTACTGACTAGTTTTGGAATAATGCTGATGATAATGACTCGTTTTTTGGAAAAACAATCAATGTATAGGAAAAAAACAAACGTATTCAAAAAAATGGTCATCATCGTCGTCGTCGTCATCAGGAAACCGTGGATCTGCTGGCCAAATACAGTGATTCCTGCCAAGTCCCTGACAACCAATTCTTGGATCTTGGACCCCAAACTTTGGATGGTTTTACTGAGTGCTTCAATACTTCAAAATGCCACCTGGGAATTGGCAAATTGGCAATTTTTGGAGCCCAAATACTTGCAACAATACCTCGTTGTTGGATATAGGACACCACATGTTGGATGAATCTGGCTGACAATAATTCATTCACCGTGAAAACAGCTGTTATCATATGGCCGGGGATGATTCCCCACGATCAAATTCAACCAGATGAATACCTCAATCAGATTGCCAACTTCTACAGATCAAGTCGTTGTTCCAACGACTTACCCTCTGGTTATGACTCACAGAAAAAGCGAACTGGAAAATGACCCATAGAAATAGTTGATTTACCTATGACAAATGGTGGATCTTTCCATCGTTTTTTGTAAACGTTTACCAGAGGGTAAAACCCCTGAGCATCCACAGTTCATGGCGTTGATGGCCCCTTCACCCCGACAAAAACCCCGGGGAACCCGACACGCGCGCAGAAGTGAAATGCTCACGGAAGGGGGTGGGCGCGGAAGGTGAACCTGGAGAACCAAGGTGTTGGTGTTTGTTGAAAATTTCTCTGTATAATTTCATCATATTTAATTGTTTTACTTAGTTGAAGATTAGAAGATGTTGTTAGCTAGTTAGCTTTAGTGTGGGTTTTAGTCAGAAAACCAAGTGTTTGTTGAAGATTTCAAAAACGGTTTTAGTTAGTTAAAGATTAAGGATGACTAAAGTGTATCTAAGATCCAGGTCTTTAGTGTTTCGTCATTTTAGGTATACACTAAACTATCTGAATATGTATGTTTGCGATGTTTCTCCAAAAAATGAGATGCTTAGACGATTGATCCGCGCTCAAAAATGCCATAGTGGTGCAAATCTTTGACCAATGAGGATCGAAACAGAAAACGGTGGACACCAATCCCAGAAAAGGCGCATACTGGGGCCAAAACCCATCTGTAAAGTTGGCACCCCAAAAAATGTGGCGACCTTTCATTTGAACTCCATCGAGAGCTGACCTTTTTGGATCTTTTTGCGCCGTAGATTTTACTGGTGGATACTGGTGGGGTTTCCAATGGATTCTGAAAAGCCAAGTTGTGGTGGTTGAAAACAAGTGGTTGATAGCCAAAGCCCACATCGTTTTTCTAATCCCGGGGAATCCAGTTGGGATTCTCGTGATTCGCATCTTCCATAGCTACAATTAGTGAGGCCCCCGGCCACGACATCTAAGTTGGGGGCCACATAACTCCAATGTCACGAACTGGTTTATGGTACGGTACTTATAACGAACTAGTTACTGGGGCGAATCTGTTAACCAACGTTCACATCACCTTTGGGGGCCTCACATTCTCATCTTCATCTTCCATAGGTAGAATTGCCTAAGCGAAGAACCACCCATCCTAGATAATCACACTTTAATATCAGATGAAGCTGGGGCAAAAATGAGATCAGCCAACAAGAATGGGGCATCCCTAAATTTACTAAATCCCGTCGTTTCTCATCTTACGAAGAAAAAAACATGGCCGTAGTATAGCGTCTCCACCATTTCTGCACCTGAAAAATCCGGCTGGATTTCAATCCTTCAGCGACCTGAAATACGCTGATTTTGGGGAGAGTCGCCCCTACTAACCATCAATGGTGACGCAGTGGTGCCGTCGACATCATATGTCTGAAGCAGGCTACCAAAAAAAATCGCTGATCATCGGTGTCTTCAGCTATTTCCCATCCAGATCATCCAGTGGATCAGGAATCCCCAACAATGGAGGATATCAGCTACAGGATGGGGCCCCCCAGTTATGTTTGTGGGTTTATAAACCATGAAATAAGCCCTATTAACTAGTTCGTTATATCTACCATAGAGCCACTGAAATAAGGCAACTGAACGCTATCGACTGGGGGCCCCATCCTGTAGAATATTGGAATCCCATCATGGATGCTGATAAATATCAAATCAACTTAAATAGCTGATAAATTTCGATATCCCATCCATGAACCCACTCCCAAATCCTTGGCGAAAATTCTCCAATGACTATCCCATCAGTATCCTAATCCCATCCCCTCATAGTGCACAGCCCTAAACGAAACCATAGTAAATCGTGGAGGATAAAACCACATAGGAACCATAGAGACCGTAGAATCTTGCTGTTTTTCTTCGGTGGTTCATCAAATTCAGACCCAGGATGACCCGCCACCTGCTACACGAGCCGCCAGTTCCGAAATGCAGTTGCTGGCCGCCTGGCGATTGAACCAAATGCCAGAGAGCTGACGCCCCAAACACACTACAATGTGGGGCCCCCTAGTTATAAGTTGGTTTATAAGCCCCAATAACTATAGTTATAAGTACCATAAACCATAGTTATTGGAGTTATAAACCAACTTAGCTATCTAGAGGGCCCCACTTTGTACTTGTTTTTTTTCCAACTGGAACAAAATGATGTTGATCATTTTATGCGACAAGAATTTTCGTTGAGCCTTTTCAAACTTTGAGAATTAGCTTATACTACTAACATCTACTAACACTTTCTGTTTGGTGGTTTATTTGACCCCCTCTAAAAATATGAAAATCCATGGCGATCATTTGCTCATTCTGATGAGCCTTATTGACCTGGAATGAGCTGGAAAAAATACCCCAAATGGGGGGGTTCTTAAAATGGGGGGTGCCCCAATAGCTGGATGGTTTATGATTTTAAAAAAACTATTGAATGGGTGATTTGGGGGTCCTCCCATTTATAGAAACCTCAAATATTGCAGGCTGTGTAACCCGTGTGGTCCTCCATTTCAGACTCAAAGGTTTCCATGTTTTACCTACTTTGATGCCCAGTGAATGGATCATTATCTACATTGACTCTGGGAAAAAAAAATCCAGTTCTACAGTTATAGGATAGAAATCAATCAATTGTAGGTCATCATCATTTGAATATATTCGAATATAGGTTACCCTCTGGTAAACTGTTACATAGCTATTGAAAGATCCACCATTTTTCATGGGAAAATCCACTATATGGCCATTTTCCATAGCTATTTTGACATAACCAGAGGGTATCATCCAGTTTTCGGAAAGCCCCCGTGGATTTTCCATCTCATTCCATGACTCTACGTCCGCATCCGCCGGGTTTTTGCTACGGCCTCGCGCACCGCGTGGTTGGGCGCACGCGCGGCATCCACATAAGCATCCAACACACCTCGGAGGTCCGGAGATGCTTCTGGTCGACTTGGCCAACCGTTCCCATTTGATGCCAAGACTTGGAGGGAACATCTGTAGAGACCATGGGTTTTTAGCATTTTTTACCATCAATCTGGGTAAAGGCCATAATATTTCACTATCACTAACCTGAACTAAGGCAACCTGAATTGTTGGGCCATGTTGGGATGATTCCCCTTACTAACCATGATTCCCAGGGTTCGGGAGGACGACGTGAGGTCGTGATCAAATTTACCCAGATCAATGGCAGCAGGGCTGGTTTTTACCCATGGGTTTTTTACCATTTTTTTTTTGGCTATCCTGCAGATGCCCAGAAAAAACCATCCATTTTTTGGATGTCCCTTCGAAAAATAGAGGGGCTGGTGGTTCATGATCCCATCGCATCAAACGCCAACGGACATTGTATCCGAGTGTATCCCATGGTATCCGGGGGTACACTCTGTGGCAACCCCAAGATGGAAAAGTAAAATCCTACAATGTGGGGCCCCCTAGTGATGTTAGTTGGTTAACAAAAGCCCCAATAACTATAGTTATAAGTACCATAAACCATAGCTATTGGAGTTATAAACCATATTTAGTACATATTTAAAAAAAAAAATGTATACCATCCAGTATACTAACATAGCTATTGAAAATGGCCATAGAAATAGTTGATTTACCCATTACAAATGGTGGATCTTTCCATGGTTATGTTAGCTTACCAGAGGGTAAAAATGGCAGTTCTACCTTTTTGGGGGGGTACTGTATCACATTGTATGATTATATTCATTTATCCATAAAGTACAAAATTTATCCAATAAAGTGGTTGGTGGCATCACAATGTTTCATGGGTAATATAATACGAATGATAGTAGTAACAATAATAATAATCATCATCATCATCATCATCATCATTTTGATCACGGGAGTCGCAAGTCGCCCATTTGCGCCAAGTCGCTATCAAAGTGCGCCACCAACAGCCTGCATCAGGTTGGGAAAACAATGAAGGGAAAACGATGTGATGTGTGTCTGTGTTTCGCCCAAAGATTCAAGGGATTCCCAAAGTGGCAATTTTGTCTGGGAGATGACACTTTCGACAATTAGTTGGGAAAGTCGTCCTATGCTTTTCAGACAAACCCAGGTGTGGCTGCGACCCCTTGATCTCTGGTTGCATTTCCCCTGACAATGAGGATGTCAACCTTCCCCATCTGAATCTTATAAGACATGTTCCATGCATATCCCCAATTTTAGACTTGTTCGCCCGCAAAAATCATTCATGTTTCCAGATGTTCGAGATGTTGTACCCCCTGGCAATCGAACAGTTTGCGCAGTGGAAAACCTGGTTGGTGGTTTCAACCCCTCTGAAAAATATGAAAGTCAGTTGGGATGATTATTCCCAATATATGGAAAGTCATAAAATTCCATGGTTCCAAACCACCAACCAGAAAACCCTTTTCAAGCTCGCTAAATCATCTACAAAATTCGCCCATCGAACACCCCAACCTCTGGAATTCCCCGGAGATTTCCGAAGGGTTTCTCCCATGTTTTTCCTATTTTCCAGTGGTTTTTCCCATGTGTTTCCTATTTTCCAGTGGTTTTTCCCATGTTTTTCCTATTCTCCAGTGGTTTTTCCCATGTTTTTCCTATTTTCCAGTGGTTTTTCCCATTGTTTTTTCCCATGAAAAGTCGGGATCCATCGAACCCCGGCCCCAGCCTGGCGCCCCCCAGCGGTCCGCAGACACGTCGCCAGGTGTCCTGTGAAAAGAGCCGCACGCCTTCGGCCACGTAGTGGCGGTTCAGGCCTCGGCGGTTGCGCAGCTTAGCAGCTTCGTCAGGTGATGAGAATAGGAGGGTTGAGAAAATCCGGAGAAAATGGATACCCTCTGGTAATTTGTTACATAGCTATGGAAAATCACCATTTTTAATGGGAAAACTCACTATAAATGGTCACAATGAACATCCAGAACATCCAGAGACTTGTTTTTGCAGCAAGGGATTCCATACCATGGGTGCCATGATCCATATTTACCCTCTGGTAAACATACAAAAAGCTATTGAAAATGGCCATAGAAATAGTGGATTTACCCATTAATAATGGTGATTTTCCATAGTTACGTTAGTTTACCAGAGGGTAAGATGTTTAAAAATCGATTCATGATGACAATGCGTTGTTGAAATTATTCATGATGATAATGATAATGGTAATGATACTAGTAATGATTGAAAATGATTATATAATATATAATTACCGATGATGATGATGATGATGATGATTATAGTAATCGTTAAAAATGATTATAATTACCAATGATGATGATCATGATAATCATGATAATCATGAGAATGATGATAATGATGATAATGAAAAATAATAGTTGCAATAGTAAATCGTATCATGGTTAGTCATAATGGATATACTGGAAATGTGAATAATCTTAATGGTTATAGTGGTTATATAATATTTACATTATTCATTATTCTTGAAATGGTGATTATTGGTAGTCTTAGCGGATAACAATAATTAGTTGTTTTGATTATTGTAATAATCGTGGCTATCATAATGTAATCATCATAGATTTACAATCATGGATCATAGTGGTTTGATTCTGATTGACATTATTGACCAGAATATTGATCATAATATTTTGGGAAAACATCTGTTTAAAAATTCTAATCCCACAATATTCATAGATCATTGATCGTAATATTTGATAATGGGTAACAGTGGCTGATAATAATGGTTGACAAAAATCAATAATAGCAATAATGATTGTCATATCTATGAACAATCATGAGGATAATAATTACTTAATAACAATGATAATATTCTGTAGGATAATGAACAATACAGTAGTGGTTAAATGTGGTGGCCATCATTACAATGAATCTTAGCGATAATCATGATGTTCGACAAGTCAACTGGGAAACAATGCCCCCAAGATAGGTAAATTGGTGCATAACTTGGTTTCACAGTGGTTTATTGTGGTTACAACATGTTATGACCATAGTTTATGCACCCAAAGATGGGTATAACCATAGAGTTTGTAAACTAGTAAACTGTGGTTTTAACATGTTATAACCATAGAGCTTATTATGGTATGTTTGTGTTTATAACCATAGTTTATAGGGCTAAACTAACGTATTAAAATACTTGGTGGGAAGCGTTCATAGGCTAAAAAACCCTGGTTTGTACGTGGGCTGGGTAGGGTTAGTAAGTTCGTCCGCTTACAGTTGCTTCTATAACATACTAAGTAGGATGAACCCACCAAGAAACATATTGGAAGATTAGTATGGTTGAGAATATCTGAACATGGATTCTTCCAGCTCTGGAGTTTGTAAACATTAAACATGTGAAATATGGGTTGTGCTACACTAGGCGCTGTTTTCTTATTCTTGCCAGTAGGGTTGTAGCAGGGATTGGGAAAAATTAGGCACACCCAACTATTGGGGATAATGTCCAACAAATACTTCGAAAGTCATGTTCAAAATCCTCAAAAGAGATCATTTACCAACGCATGTGTCGGATCAGTCTCCTTTTCTCGGGGGTTCTACGATCCAAAACCAGTTGAGAAATAGATCTATTATGATCTATTACTAGTCCATATTACTTGATGGATATTAATATCAAGATCCATAACAATAGATCTATTAGTAGAGTAGTACTTGGATATTACTATGGATATTACTATGGATATTACTATGGATATTACTATGGATATTAATATCAACTCCTCGAAGTACTCCATCTTAATAGATCTATTAATGATCAAAAATCTCGCACTCCACTGGCGCATCGTCCTCGCGGGATGATGGCTCGTGACTTGGAGGATCCAGGGTCGTCCATTAAAACGGTCATGAAGGGTTTCTGGGTTAGAAAGGCCAAGGTGAAGCATGGTTATCTATATGATGTATAGATATATGGCTTTAATATGCTTTTATATGGTTTAATATGGATAATAATGGTATAATAATGGGATCACAATACTGGTTGGTGGTTGACCTACCCCTCTGAAAATATGAAAGTCGGTTGGGATGATGACATTCCCAATATATGGGATTAAAAAAAAAAAAAACAAACCACCAACCAGATTAGTATTACAATAATTTTGTTGGTTACTCTAACCCCATATTTTTTTACAGTAATAAATTAGTAATAAAGTCAAAATTACGATAATCCCAGTAACAGTATCTACTCTGGGTCAATCATTGTTACCCTCTGGTTATGTCAAAATAGCTATTGAAGCCATGGCCATAGAAATAGTAGATTTTCCCATGAAAAATAGTGGATTTTTTCATAGTTATGTGACAGTTTACCAGAGGGTACACCCATCTGGTAATTCTTATTGCTAGTATATCCATATCACCCAAATTCTTTCTCAATAGATTGCAAAATACCATGACATCATTGTCCTAGGGAAACCTTCACATTAAATCCCATTAAATGCCATTGAATCACCATTAAATCCCATTAAAACACCATTTTCCTATGGTTTTCCTATGGTTTTCCTATGGAAAATGGTGGATCTTTAAGCCCCGAAACATTCACCAGTGCCTGGAGCGCCAGGGCTCCCAACACATTAGCCCCAGGAGCTGCGGGTAGAACTTTTCCTTCTCATCCCCCGCCTGGGAATGGTAGCCGGCCATGGGAAAACCATAGGAAAACCATAGGAAAACCATAGGAACATGGAGGTTTACCCGGCCTGGTTATGACTAACATAGCCAACATCACCATAGCTATTGGTGGGAAATTCATGGTTTTTTTGGGGATATTCATAGATTTATAGTGATTCAATGGGATATTAATTTAGGATATACCCTCTGGTTATGACTAACATAGCCATGGTATAGATGGCCCATAGAAAGTTCGATGGTTTACCGTTCTTCAAAATGGCCATGTTCGATAACTATGTTAAATTACCAGAGGGTAAGTCAAACCGACAAGGTGCCCCCGCATTTGATCCAGTTGGTCAACTTCGTATCATGATTGTTATGTTGACCATGATTGTTACAGTGTATATATATATATATATAATTCCAATGATTGTTAGATTTATATAACCCCAACAGTATACAACTGTTGATAACTATACATATAACTCCAATGATTGTTATCAACTTGGTATAACTATAACTGACTCGGTATCATTTGGTATAGTCTTATAGTTTTACGAATCAGTCATTTGTACCCCAAGGGGTATCATTTATACAATTTGTATAATCAGTTATGGTATCTGAATCGTATAACTTACCGTATAAGTTGGGCGTTGTTATGTTTACTACTAATTTACTCTTACCGCCATGACTTACCCATAACTTACCCACTACTTATAATATGGTACTTGGAATCATTTATACCATTGATTCCTAAGTTCACTATGTTTAACTATATGTATATCTATATATGTATTCCTAAGTTATATATATACATATAGTTATCAGTTGTGGTACTTGTATAACTTTCCGTATAACTATCTGGTTGGTGGTTGACCTACCCCTCTGAAAAATACGAGTTCGTCAGTTGGGATTAATATTCCATTCCCAACTGAATTGGAAAGTCAGAATCCATTCCATGGTTCCAGTCACCAATCAGACTACATGTCAAATGTCAACCCCGGATTAATAAACCCTGGTTGATTAATTCTAGTGGTTCCCCCAAATAGTAATTTCAGTGGCTACTGAAATGCTACCCCCCCAATTAAACAGCCGTAAACGGGGTTTATCAATCCGGGGGTTGACATTATTCATTGGGTTGGTTTAAGGGAAAATCGTAACCGGAAACCCATGGGTGTTTACCATCAAATTGATCGGGCTTTCCGGTTAAAATTTTGCCATCATCCAATTCTATGATTTCTAGCTTCGTTCACCTCTAGGTTGGCTTTTTCAGTGGATGATCACCCAGTGATGTTAGTTTGTTTATAAACCATGGTAACTCCAAAGTCATGGGGCTCCACCGCGCCTTGTCATTGAAGGCCCTGGCCGCCACTGAGGCCGCATAACGCACCTGGCTCCAGTTGTCCTTGATGCCGTTGGCCAAGACCTTCACCTGGTACCGAAAAACTGGGCGAAAAAAAAATATGAAAAATGTGGGATTTATATGGATTTATAGGGTTTATGTGGATTTATGGGGATTTATATATGGAAATCCATGAATGGATTGATTTATGGATTTATATTTATATGGGTTTACAGGGTTTATATGAATTTAAAGTAACACCATAATTTAAAACGGGATTCATCGGTGATTGAGCCACTAGAATCACTGAAAAAAGGATAAGAAATGAAAACTTAGCCAAGAATCGGGATGTATAATGTAGGGATTCAAAAATGGATTTAGAATGATTAGAGACTTCAAACAGCACCAAGAACTGGGGTCACCATCAACACAAAGGTAAGATATGGTAAGATATGGTATGTTGGGTCAGAACCAGCTTCACTGGTGGGTTTACATGCTTCACCCACATTGAAAACGCATCCGATCACCAGGCTTCTGAAGTTGCTTTATAAACCAATCATCACCAGTGAACGGTTATCTAACATGAACATCAACTGTTGCTTATCAGACTTATTCTTATCACCATGGAATATTCGGTGTCATTAGCTCCTTTGACATATCTACTTGAAAAAAATCGGAAAAAACCCAACAGTAAGACTTACCTACTGAAGCCACCAAGCCTGCGATGGAAAAATCAGTTGACCAATAGTTGACCAACATGACCGACAAAAGTTGGAAGAAAACCATCAGAAAAAAAAAAACATACCCGGCCTGGTTGACATACAAAAAGCAAACTGGAAAATGGCCCAGTCGAAATAGTGGGTTTTCCCATTAATAGCATGGTGGATCTTTCCATAGTTATGTTAGTTTACCAGAGGGTACTTTACCAGGAAAATCCAGGAAAAACCACTAGCAGTGCCATTTTGAAGATTGAAAAGAGACGTCCGAGATAGATAGAATGAGCTGAAAGAGCAAGGAACGATGGATTCATCTACATTGAATGGGCCATGAGATTAGTGAGGTGACAGCTAACGTGACAGGTAACGGGTTTTATCATGTTTTATGACCTATGTATATATATATATATAATCCAATTATGATCCATTGGTCCATTGACTAATCAGTTGACTGGCATCATGTTTTATCATATATATATATATCCTATGATCCATTGACTAATGAGTTGGCAGTCCCAACGAAGTACTGAATTGAAATCCTGGAAATGGTTCACTGACTCTGCAGGTATTAGAGAGGTGGAATCCACTTCGATACTGAATTTCAGACATCTGGCAATAAGATCTTTGTTCTAAGAAACATTGAGCCGTTTGGCCCGAAGAAGGCGCACAACTGGTTGTGGGTCGACTATAAACGGTTTATAGTTTATCGCAGCCCCAAGAAAACATAGAAAAATTAGAAAACCCAAGTCCTGCTAAAAGCGTCTAATGTGGGTAAAACAATATAAACCAGCCATGACTGGGAATGGTAAACATACCACCTATACATTCATGGTGATTTGGTTTGTTTTTGTCTTACCCACCAAAAAAAATACGGTGGATGGGCCAGCGAAATCCGATCAACCACCAATTTTGGATAGTTTTTCAACCCGAACAACTAACATCTACCAACTACCATCTACCAACCCTAAACCATCCTTTTTACCATCTACCAACTGGTTTTTAGGATTTCGCTGGCCGCCCATCCACAGTCCTGGGACCCTGGGACGGCGTGGGACCCCGGACGGTCTTTGGTGCAACCAGAGCCAAGAAGGCATCATGGTCACAGACCTCAGAGAGAAATCTCGGCAGATTTTCAAAAAAAAACATGGTTGTCTCACATAGCATTTTCATGGTTGTCTCAACATACTTTTTTTTTGTTGGGAAGATTTTCCTCAAATCATTGCTGTTCCATCAGAAAAATTACTCTACTTCGTGTGATCCCCACCATGACATGTCAGGACGTATATTTGGACATATATTTAGTATATTCTGACATCCTATCTGACATATATTCTGGCATATATTCTGGCATTCT